>Ga0315914_1001336_pt1 | contig 36490 bp, 19 predicted proteins | sample MpolenodulesMG_FD_203920 | JGI IMG/M metagenome (GOLD analysis project Ga0315914, IMG submission 203920) | Medicago polymorpha root nodule microbial communities from Los Angeles, California, United States - elongated nodules | ecosystem: Host-associated > Plants > Roots > Nodule | place: USA...
AATCTTTTCAAAGGGGTGTTTCGAACTTTTTTCCCCTTTTCTCTTAAAATTAAATGTTCAGTCGTGAAATAAAATAGTGAGTCAAAAGCTAATCAAATAGCCTTGATCTCCGAAAAATGGCGCGACAGTATATATAGAAATGAAATCCTTTTACCAGAATATTCTAAATAGAACTCTATAATTATTATATATTATTACTATAATACTACATGTTGTATTTATATTCTAATTCTAATTTATAGTGGGAGTATTGAAAAATTTATTCTAAGAGTTCTACTCTGGATAAAATAGAAAACTAATTGACATACTTGTATTCTAAATAATAACTCTAGTTATTATACTATTTCATGCAAATAAATTCTAAAGTCATATTTACGATATGCTAATTTAAAATATTGTTAAGCATGTCATTCTATTATTTGAATATGATCGAAGTTGAGTAAATTAAATACAGTTGTTTATGCATGATATTATTTTATCATATTCTTTTAAGCGTAAACATTATTGATTTGTATAGTTGTAGTCTCACCTATCGTGGATGAAATTATGCAAATTTTGTTAAATAGATTAACATTATATTGGTGACAATTATACCCTATCGGTGTGTTGTTATTAATATAATTTTGCTATTAACCAATGTACCTTAATTTTGTTATACTTATGTCAAATATAAGTAGAGCACCCTATCAATATTTAAATTTTTGAGACATAAGAATTGTACATTGTGATGATATAGTTATTACTTATTATCCTTAAGATCCTTGAATGAGATTATAATAGGTAAGTTACTCTATTAAAAGACATGTAGCAAACTATATAAATTTTGCAATCCAATATTAGTCAAATTGAATTAAATTTTTACTTAAATATTATTTTATATATATAAATATTTTGGACTGCTACTATCCCTTTGTTATGTGAGTGATGGACATACCATATCGGTGTGACGTTACTAGAGAAATAGTTTAATATTTATTTAAAATATCTTTCAAACTTTTAATTCAACTATCATTATTTATTCCCTATCAAGTGGGAGAATTTTTGCTATGTATTGTGTAACGTGATGGACATTTCCTATCGGTATGACATAACTTAACATAATCATCATTTCATAGGTAAGAAAAATACATTATTAGTTTAACTACCATTCTCCACCAAGTGGAGAAAAAATTATTCTTTAACAGGCGAGGACAAATTCTACATGTCAATTAACTATATCTTATAAACAAATATATTATTTGTTTCATAACTCTAGATATAAAATTAGTGTAGAGACTTATATTGAGGATATTAATTATATTTTTTTCTCATAAATTATTATTCTCATAAATCATTATACACTTACATATCCTTTTATGTTATTGTAAACTTATTTTGTAAAAACATATGTCAAAATCCTAAAATTCTTAACAACTTTGTTGAGAAAAAATCATGTGTACCACTATTCTAAATAATTATAAATGGTATATTTGGCATATTTTATTTTGCCATTTTACTATATTTAGACATATCTTATACTATTGCTATTCTTTAATACTTATGGAAGTTTATGACTATTTTCTCTTATATCCTCAATAATAATAAAGTATCAGTCTCGTGTATTTCCGCTGCGTGTAACCAAATTTTTCTCAAATGTGTGGAAGTATAATTGTAGCATTTGAGTTTTGAGTGAGTTACTAAAATTGTATATAGAGTCTCACATCCTATGATTTAATATTAGAGACTTGACCATATATTCTCACATCCAATTTTATAAGACTAGAGACTTATCTCACTCATATGATTATAAACCTTTTATATAATCATCATGCTCTGTCATATAAAGGTTACTGTATTTATAAAATTCTTTAAAATTTTAATTGTGAAAATGAGATCTTGTGTTATAAAATTATTAAATGTAAATTTACATTCTCCTTAATTTTAAATACAGAATATATGGTTAACTATGAAACTCAATTCTTGATAATGTCCGTCATTGATAAAAGATATATACATAGTTTTTCATACTATCATTGAGTTACCACTTGTGTTAATAATTCTGCTATATATACTCGTGCAAAATATGTGGTTGATTTCATGAAACTCTATTAGTTAAAATTATATAATCACTTATGTTGATAATCTTGCACTGGTAATCAGGTATCCCACTGTTGAATATTACGTTATTATAATATTTATATATTAGTGATCACTAATGAGAATCCCTCAAAAAATGAGAATCCCACCTAGTCTTGTTTATTTATATGTGGGATTAGTGGGAGTGTGTACACAACACTATTTATGAGCTCGAATGAGAAATCTCACTCTTGTTTATATATATATATATATATATATATATATGAGATCAAGAGAAATGTGTACACAATACTATATATACATACAATTTAAAATTCTTATCATTGTCATATACTCTTGTGCACACTATAAAATATGACATAACTTAAGAGACTTTAAGCTTTAGTCTCATTCTATTATGTTGAGATATATAATAAAATTCTTTTAATCTCAATAAGCATCATAATTGGATGCATAAGTCAATTTTGTTGGCATATGCACAATACTCCTTTTGCAGGCAAACATATATTGTGCTTCTCTTTTACCAACAATCCACATTTTATAAGGTAATAAATAATAAGTATAATGCATAACATTAATACTCCTATCGAGTATGATATTGTGTTCTTAAAGTACTTATAAACTGAGATAATCATAAATGTTCCTTCATTATTGACATTATAGTAGCCACATTAATCCACATCTTTTTTTCTTTAAACGAAGTGTCTATGTTAATCCAATTTGGGGATTCTTGAATTTCCTATTTTTATTTTTATGGATTTCATAGTCACACTTTTGATAAAACTTGGATTAATTGAATGTCGTAGAACATTTATTGATTTTGACTAAATGTAATTACACTCTCTTAATAGGTTATCCTTATGAGTAATTAATATTCTTATAACTATATGAATATATGACTTCTATAAAATTGAAAAAAACTCATTGGCAAAACTACTAACCACAAACTTATATATATGAGTATTGTAGCTCAATAAGTCTATGATATTTTGAGTTAGTGAGAGTTTATTATAACATTTTATATGCATGGACATTTACTGGATTACAAATTCTCAATTTATGACGTTAATCCATATTCTTTATTCTATGTGAAATGTAAGGTTTAACATGTATGATTTTGTTTGCCCTATCGGATTCAATTTCTGCATTGTTGAATTTTGTGTTTCTTAGACTACCTTGATGACAAGTACTATTATAAATATTTGATATACTTCTACCCTTCTTACATTACCTTTTTGACATTTTAATTAAAGTAATCCAAGTGGGAGATTGTTGAATATTTTGGATTTGAAAAAATATATGAAATATATAGTATTAAATATTTAATGTTATTGTACTTAGTATTTATATTGGGCTTATTGTGAACGGACCGTGATGGGTTGGACCGTTCTTATTAGTCAGCTCATTTGAGAGGTCCCTGCCTCCACTGATGAGTATATAATCTAACTATCCCATCAGGTTAGACAAACTAATATAACAACGCTCATCATCAGTAAGGCGGCAGAAGCATCTCTCAACCCTAACCTCCTCTAATGGCTTCTAACAGGATCTTAACGGTCAATCACCAATCAATTAAATCAGGTATACATCTATTCTATTTCTTCAATATGCTATAATTTGTATCTATGATTTTGGGTCTCTGTTTAAAATATTTTTCAATAATAACAATAACAAATTTAGATCTAATCTAGGAACCAAATGTAAAGGACAAAATCACAAGCAAAAGATAAAGAGAGAAGAGAAACAAACACACCAAGAAATGTTTACTCAATTTGGTCCAACAATAACCTACTTTGGAGAGACTGATCTCTCCGCTTCACAATCAAATAAGTTCTTTACAAAGAGATAAAAAAGTTACAAAAAAATTAGTTTTAACAAGCTCTCTAAGAACAAAACTCAATTTCTACCCTTTTCAGAATCTCTTCCAAAGAAAAAGAGACTCAATAAGTTCACACACCTAAGATGTTTACAAATGTTTCCCGACCCAAAAGAACCCCTCACCAAAAATACTCAACCCTAAAGTTACCTTATTTGATTCATCAAGTTTCTCTCTGTTGAGGCTCTACTCAAAATATGAGGAATGCAGCTTTATATAGAGTACAAATCCCATAGTATCATGCTACGATTTGCATCCATCGTATCAAGATTTCAGGTTAGTACACAATACAATACTAACATTATCATCAAATCGTGTCACAATGCCTCCTCTTTGTGCCACTATGTTTCCAGTGACAACCTCCAAACTCAAGAACCAAAATAGTGTCACGACGCCAAATCATGTGCCAAGATTTCCCTCAAACTTCAACATCAATTTTGAGACAAATCTAAATATTTCTCAACCTTAACTCTAAATTAATGGTGATCTCAGTTTAACCATCAACCACCTTACTCTTTTTTATTTTCCTTTGCATCCAACTACACCATGTAGCTCTACCAGCTTCTACTCTTGGAATGTCTTCCACACTCTTGATGATCCTTGCACTCAACTACACTAAGATTTTAGGTAGCATTACAAGTCTACACCACACCCTCTTCAACCACGAAATGTATCTCGTCTTCTTGAATATCTCCTTACATTCATTTACCCTTGGTCTTTTAGGTAATCCCACAAGTTATATCATTCATTCTTCAAACCCTAGAATGCCTTCAGTCCTCTTGAAGAATTCTCTTGCTCACAACTAGAGCATAACATCCAAAAGGTCTCCATTGTCGTACCATTTCGGTGTCAACAACTCCACCTTAAGCTGAACTTTCTCCACATAACCTTCCAAATGCATACATACATTATGTCTTTACCTTGAACCTCCATGTTTAAGGTTGATCATGAGTATTCTTACCCCCGTCTCTCAAAACTGGACTTGAGTATTCTTCCCACTGCCTCTCCAGAATGTTGTTGAGTGTTTAACGTCTCTCTAGACGACCACCCTTTACAAGAGAGTCAACTTGCAAGTGTTGTCGTTTCAAAGGTGAGAAACTTCATCTTCTTCATCCCCTCCTCAACAAGACACCACCAAAACATCTGTATCCTCATAATCCTCTAAGACAACTGAAACTTACACGAAATTATCATTGTCCCCTAACCAGGAAAATTTCTCTTGAAGTGAACCATCTTGAGATACTTGAAGCACCTATCCTTCGACTTGTAACCACTCTTTTAATTTCCTCAGTTTTCTCTATCTCCATCAATCGCTCATGAAACACTTAGGCCTCCAATATTATCATCAGCCCTCAAGTCCTTAGACTTGGTTAATTCATTGGTTCTCAAAGTCGATTGGATTTCCTCCAAGGTGATTATGTTTTCTTTCCCATATAGCATGGTATCCTCGAAGATTCACATGATCTAGGTAGAGCACAAAACAAGAGTATATATTTGTCTTCATCCTAGAGATACACCTCAATGCTCTCCAAATCATCAATGATTTTGTTGAACTCTGTCAATTGCTCTGTGATGTTCTTTGACTCCACCATCCTAAATGAGTAGAGTTCTTGTTTCAGGAATTTCCCAAGAGTCAAAGACTTGGTCATATACAACGACTCCACCCTTGCCTAGACAATTGTTGTGGTTGTCTCCTTTGTGACATCTATCAAAACTTTGTCCCCGAGACACAAGACAATGACACTACTGGCCTTGGCCACCATTTCGGTCTTCTCCGCTTATGACATGGTGATCGGCAAATCATTACTTCAAGTGAACTTCTCGATGTTCCACTTTGAACCCATGGTACTCACTTAACCATTTTACCCCCTTTGCACATGGTGGGTGCCAATTGTTGTAGATTCGAACAATAAAATCACAACAATAAACTTAGATGTGGGGAACAAAAGAGAATAAGTAACCAATACCAAAGTAGCGTCAAGAAATGACAACAACACACCTATATCTAATCTAGAAATCAAGTGCAAAGCACAAAACCACAAGGAAAAGATAAAGAGAGAAGAAAAACAAACACTCCAAGAAATGTTATCCAGTTTCGTCAAACAATGACCTACTCTTGGGGGAGAGAGATCTTTGTTTCAGTATCAATGAGTTCTTTACAAAAAGATGCAAAAGGGTTGCAAGAAATTAGCTTAACAAGCTCTCTAAGAACAAAACCAAATTTCTACCATTTTCTTAATCTCTTCCCAACGAGAGACTCAATGATTTCACTCACCCAAAATATTTACAAATGTTGTTCAACCCAAATGAACCCCTCACCAAGGAAACCAACACTAAAGTTACTTCGTTTGATTTCCTAAGTTTCCCTCTCTTGGAACTCTACTCAAAATATGAAGAATGAAGCTTTATATAGAGTTCAGACCCCGAAACATCGTGCCACGATTTCATGTTATTACGTTATCCTCAAATTGTGTCACGATGCCTCCTCTTCAAGCCACAATATTTTCAGTGACAACCTTCAAACTCAAGAACCAAAATCGTCCCATGAATGCCAAATCATGTGCAACGTTTTTCCCCAAAAATGAGGGGATTTAGAGACGAAGAAGGGTTAAAAACTATTATATTAGAGTACTGTTGTTTAACCCGAGAAAAAGCATCCCGAAATGATCCCGAAAAGCCATGATCCAATTAAATTCTTTCCTGACCACAAAACATGGGAAGAGGTGGGGTATAGTTTAAGAATGGTATTGAGTAAAAATCTGCTCGGGACACTTTCGTGGGATAACTAGCAATACTCATTATATTAACTAAATTATTCTCTTTTGTAAAAAAGAAAAAAAAAAACAATGTTTCTTCTATACTTGAAAAAAAATAACAACGTTTGCTGTCTATTTGCCACCATCACGTTCCTGTTATATGATTTTGATTCTGTTTAAATTAGAAACAACATTTCTTCTGCCATCGTCACTTCCAGCTGATACCTTGTCTTTATTTTTATTTTCATTTGTTTTTTTTTTAGAGGGAACTTTTTTTTTTTACCAAACTTCTCATATAGAGTTTATTTTGTTTTGCAAAACAAAACAAAGCCCAAAACAAACTTAGTCAAAAAGAAAACAAAATAATTATGTTTGATGGACACCTCAATAGTAATGTACACATTGAGAGAAAAATAAATAAAAGAGAGTAATATAATAATAATAATAATAAGAGTTGTGTTATTTGAACAACCATTTAATTTAAAAAAAAAATAAGACATTGACACAAAAACCAAAACAATAGAAAGATAGAATAAAAATATAGCGTAAGTATGTAAGTATGAAAGAGAATAAGTGTTTGAGAATCACTGGTGTACCACCATTTTTTTTGTAAGAGTAAAAGCAAAGCACGTGGATTGATAAATTCAGAAGACAGAGTCTTGCAAAGATTTCGTGTCAAGCTACTTCTTCTTCTCCTTAACTTGTCCAACCGGGTAAATAAAATTTGCTATTAAATAAAATTTGCGTTTTACTTTGTCAGGAATTTTTCGGTAAATGGAAACAGTGCCACAATGCCAACAAATTCTTCTTCGGCACAAATGTAAACCACACTGATTATTTGAATTAGCTTGTTCTTGAGATAATTATTTCCTTTTGTTTTGTTGTTTTTGTTGTTAGATATGAATCAATTTTTTATTAAACATGGAGGCTATTAAAATAAAGTGTGAACATGCATAACAATGTTTGATTTTCTAAATATCTAATCAAGATTGATAACTCTTTCCTTTTCTGTTATATGATATGCCATTAGACTTTACAGAAGTCAAATCCTACTTCTCATGTTTCTGGGTGGTTCTAGCTTTGGACAGTGTTTTTTATCACGCTTGAATGTGTATTTTTTGCATGTGTAGATCTCGTGACAACTTATCTGGTTATTTGTTTTACTTTTATCTATCTCAGGTCAGCACCGTTTCCATGTTTCGGGGTACTGCATAAAGAGAAGCATTTTTATAGTATTCTTGGCAGATGTCGTGGTTGAACAAGGTGCTTTGTTTGCTACTTTCTTCTGTATTTTCGTTAAGCTTTTAGATAACCTGTTTTATTAAATTTTAGTTTCATGTCTGTTTTCGTAGACATTATAATTTGTTTTTAGTCTTTGGCCGTTAACCTTTTAATACTTAGGACTTACGATACTTGCAACTGTCTTGTGGTTTTGATTTAGAACATCTGATGCATAGGGTACTTTTAATCAAATTTAAGAGTCTCACCCCTCCACACCGAAAAACAGTGTTAATTTCTTTTCCTTAGTTCTTGTTTCAAATTTAGTTGACGAGTTGGTTATAAGGAACTACTTTTTGTTTTGCCTCGGTTCTTCTTAGGCTATTTTAATACACCTGTCAAATACGACAAATGAGATTGTTTCGAAACATTATTCATTAATATTTCGGTTTACTTGTTACTTGGAAGGACTATGACGATTATAGGCTTTGTTGATATTGATAGATATGACATACATGAAGTGAATTGAATTGCTTCCTTTATGGGTTACATGTTAATTCCATAGGATTTTAGTGACTTATGAATCTACTTAACTTTAAACAAAATAAAAATGAAAGAACAATTAAAGGATACAAGGATGAGTTAAATGTACCAATAGCAATCCAACTTAAGATGTGTTGGAACTGGAGAATCATAACCTTAAGTTTTGTTGTTAGTAGTCAACATACAGAAATGTTATGCTTGAAATAGATATATAAGAATTGGAGTCCGAGCCTTGTTACTTGACTTTGATGCATAAAAAACATGTTTTGTAACCATATTTAAAAAATTCATTGTGTTAGAGCATTATTCATTGACAAACTAATAACACATCGGACATATATTTGCAGCTCAACCGAGAATTGAACAAGTGTTTCATCACCCTTCTAGTAAATTTAGGGTAGCATCTCAACAACTTAACTAAAGTGGCCCCAGTATCCATTTCAGAACGGGCCCATATGGGATTTGAGTTCCGTCCGTTGAGGTTACAAGGTTAAACTCTTACCCCTGAGCTAATATCTCACGGTCCTTTAAAATGGTTATCTTTTTTTTTTCGACTTCAAACTTTTTCTAAAAGAACTCAAACATTTCAGAATCTAGCACAAAATGAACCATAATGTCAACTATCTAGGTGAAACAATAGTTATGGTTTCTTCATCAACAGAATTATCCTTAGAATTTTTTGAAATTTGATCTTCATTCTTGGACTTTCTGCCAACTGAAAATGCTGGTTGTGTGGGTTTCGGAAGGTCTACTGTGTCACTCCCTAGCATGCGAACAACGGTGGACATCGTTGGTCGATCTGCTGCATCTTCTTGTACACAAAGTAAACCAATGTGTATACACTTTAAGACTTCACTTTCAATGTATGTTTTTTGGTGGAACGGATCGATTAATTCCAAACATTTCCCTTCACACCAGAGTTTCCAAGTCTGCATACAAATATGGATATTTAGACGCTTGAGTTGAAATATTTTGTTAGAAAATTTAAAAATACATTAGTGCCATCATAGTTTTTTGATTAGTTGGGTCATAATATGCTATTAGACCCTATATGACTTAGTGATCCGAAAATTCAGAGTTGCTATACCCATGAATCTTTCTAAATAATAACACTTAATTAATATAAGAACAAGGTAGCAAGGTTTGTTTATACATTATATTATTTTTTATCCAATAGTCTATCAATTAAAGGACATGTCAGAGATTTTATAGATGTATAAAACTATTTTTGTCTTGAAATACTTGGGTCATTACACATTTCTTCATATAGTAGAAGACTTTGCATAGATCAATTTGTTGATAAGATGTGATAAGGAAAACTTACATATAGTAGAAGACTTTGCATATGTTCTGAAAGAAAGAAGTCGCCATTTCTTTTTCCATAGATTATTTCTAACACAAGAACTCCAAAGCTGAAAACATCAGATTTCACTGAAAATAACCCAGCCATAGCGTATTCTGGAGCCATGTATCCACTATATAAAATCAACAGAACACCATCAGTTGTGAAAAATCATGTGAAATTTTCTAATATTTGTTTGAAAATAGTGTCCAATAATAACACTTACTAGGTGCCAAAAACTCTTTTTGTTTTTGTCTGACATTGGTCTTTATCAAATGTTCTTGCCAATCCAAAATCTGATATTTTTGGATTCATTTCATCATCCAGAAGAACATTGCTGGCTTTCAGATCTCTGTGGATTACTCTAAGTCGAGAATCCTCATGAAGGTATAGCAGTCCTCTTGCAATTCCATTGATAATGCTTAGTCGTAATTTCCAATCTAGATGCTTATGTTTTTCCTCATCTGTCAAGTAGAGGAACATCATATTCGTGTTAATGATGATAACAACACTAACAGAAACTATCATTAACTTTTTACTTCATGGTTGTTTTACAGTAAAAATCAAGGGATTATTCGTTTTCTTTCTTTTCAAATTTTGTATATAATCCCAAACTCCAAATCGTTTTTTATTAACTATAACTAAATTGGAGCAAGTAAAAAAATATGATGATTAAAGTAAATGGGAAGAATAAGGTTTGTCTAAGCATACTGAAAAGGTGAAAGTTAAGGCTTGAATTCGGCATGTACTCATATACTAGTATTTTTTCATCTCCCTCAATGCAGTAACCCAAGAGTTTCGCAAGGTTCCTATGTTGCAGTTTAGCTATGAATATTACTTCATTCTTGAACTCCTCTGAACCTTGACTCGACGTTTCCGAAAGCCTTTTGACAGCAACTTCTCTGCCATCTGGTAAAGTACCCTGATAAAAATGAAGGACAATAGAAAACGAACGAATCAAAGTTATAAAGCTAAACTACAAATGAATTTCTTGGCTTCTAGATATTTATTCATACCTTGTAAACTGGGCCAAATCCACCTTCTCCTAATTTGAATGACTCTGAAAAGCCATCGGTACTTTGTTGAATTACAGTTAAAGGGATTGTAGGAAGATCTCCATTGAATGAATCCTGTCTTTGAACCTGATCACGGAAAGATATAGGAGTAATGGACCTCAACAGCAAACCACCTAGCAAGGAAAATCGGAAGTTTGAATAGAGACTCATCGTCGAAGGTAATTTTGTAAAATTAACTAAGAAAACTTTCAATGGTGGGGTTACCGTTTGTGCAAGACTATTTTACTCGTGCAAAATAAAATTAGAGAAAGTCATGTAACTTGTTATAATTACCTTTACCTAACCTATTTTCTCTCCAGTAATAGTAGACACAACAGCTCAGTAGAGCTACTGCCACCGTTATACTTACTAAGATGATGATCAAGGTCTTAGTTTTACTTGCACCTTCCTGCTTGCCTGCAACACTATCATATATGAAAAAGCTGCATCTTGTTTTCTCAATATGTAGCCCGAATTTATTTCATATGATATACTAGACATTCCTAATTTTTCCAATTCATCAATATACTAGACATTCCTAAATAGAGTGAAGGCTTGCGATTAAACAATTATTGAAAAAGTGGTTAACATGTCTTGCAAGTTCATTGTTTGTTGAAAATATGTATTTACATTTTTCTTGTTGCTCAAATATCAGACCTTCCCATGTGGGTCCTGCTTGACCTCTTGAATCATAATATGAAATAATAGATGAAGTTCTTGTTTATTGTTTCAGGCGACAAGAAGAGTCACTTGACCACGGGAAAAGTTTATCGCGGTTGCAGATACCTCAAAAATCTTTTTTGAGATCTCTGCAATCACGAGACAACGTTTATCAAGAAAGTCCTAATTGCAATCATCAAATATGTTTTTCATTATAATTTTTAAGTTCTATGCAATTCAAACTAACAGGCCAACCATCAACGTTACCTGGATTTGCCATAGGAGGAGATTCTGTTTCCAATTGGTAGAACCTATAATCATCAATCTTAAGCCCACAGCTAGGGGACATAACTGCCCACGCTACCTTTGTTCCACAACACTGAGGAACTAAATCCAACATAGCCTCTAGACACTGTTTGCACCCATCCTTACTAAGGTCTCTATTACACTGCACCAAACCATACCTTCTCTCGGTGTCACTCCAAATGAACTCACCCGTTGCCCAAACGGGACTGCCTTCTGTAGTCACTTTGCGTATCAAACTCATCATGTTATTCTCAGCTTTCCCAAGTTCTGTTGAGTCCTTAACGTTTCTGGATCCGGTTACATTCCATGATGGTGTTACAATAACTTTTCCTGTGGTATTCTGGTTAGTGTAACCCATGACGCATACATCATACCATATCAAAGCCGAAACACTGTTAGGACAACGTTGAGCGATTTCTCTAACAGCAGTGTCGATACAGAATCGGCAGAAACTTCCTGTGATGTCACCCCGACAACCATATAACCCATAAACATTGTCATGATCATTGCTTCTGTTGCGACCTATGATGTTGTGGTTAGATGTTGTGCCTAAGTCAGAATCTGAGTTTATCCATGAGAAAAGGCTATTAACACTGGATTGGTATGAAGTGTTAAGTATTTTTTCTGTTGAATTCTGGCAAATACTGTACAAGTAAAATGGTGATTGTGCAGTTGTTAGGATCATGAAGAGGAAGAAATGAAGGAGAATGAAGCTTAGAAACCTTGTAGTACAAGTCATAATTTCTGTATTTTGTTCTGTGTTCTTTAGTGTATCACATGCTGTTGGGTAGCAGAAACTTTTGATTAGTTTTTTTCTTGTATTTTATCAAGGGAAGTGAAGATTTTTCTACTTTTTTTGTATATTTAATGCCTCACATGTGTTGAAAATTCAGATGTGAGAATATATTAGTCAACTAACTACAGATTTAATAAATTATTTCTATCAAAGACTGCAGGTTAATCAAAGAACGGTCAAATTGAATTAGCCTATGAAGGATGTATTCCGATGGCGATAGGTTACCTACAAGACATTGACCCCAATAGTGTGTGTATATATATATATATATGTGTGTGTATTTATATATATATGTATTTATTTATTATAATTAAATAATATATATTTATGTATTATAATTAAATTAAATATGAATATACTCAGGAGTAGTTGGATGAGATGATAAATAAATAAAAACAATATTAAATCTATTGAGAGAGCTTTGTCATCCAACATGTTCCTATCTGACTCGGGGGATTAGGCTATGTAGCTGCATGTATCCAATTTACACAAAAAATAAATATGAACTTTTTCGTAAATATCTAAATTGAGCAATTGGTTTTATTATAAAAAAATTATTCAACAAGACATTATATTTAACTTTTTTTATCAAGTAGTATAGTGGCTGAAAATTCACTTTTAAGATGAATAAGTTGGCCGACACATATTTTTTTAACTTTTATCAGTAGTATCTAAAGCTAAATGGTGCAATCAAATTTATTTTAACCCCCATTTCCACACATCTTTAATCCACGTAGATGTGTGTTGAAGCAAAGAAAAATTATTATTTTTGCGACTTGGTGGTACATGGGTTATACAAGTGTCGTACTTTTTTTTTTACAAATATACAAGTGTCGTACTAAAGTTTAAATTTGTTCTATCTACCTTGTATATACCTTCCATTTATAAAAGAAATAAACATAAAAGATCAGTGGTACCGATTTTAATAAGTGGTCCACCGATGAATCTCACTACTCTTTCTCTTCTGTCTACTCTACTATTACTAAATGAACCTTAATTGAAAGGTAGAAAAATGAAGCAAACTTGGACTCATCATACGTCAAACATTACCAATGTGTGTCGAACACGGAACCACATCTCATCTCTTAGGCTGTGTTTGGTTCTATAGAAAGATTGCAAGTGGGAAAGAAAGTGAATGGATGGATCCACTTTCTATAGTTTGCTACCACTTAAAAGAGGAGAGGAAAGAATCTTTTAACTGGGACCCACAGCCAAAAACTTTCCGCAACAATGAGGGCAGAAAGGTCAGGGAAACAACAACTTTTGAATGAAAAGTCTAAAACGCCCCTAGTTTTATTGTTTTTTATTTATGTTACCATTTATTGTTGTACAAATGGCAGTGAGATTCCATATCTTTTTCCCTATCCTAATCAAAATGGTGTACAAATTGAACCTGCCACACTTTCTTTTTCCACGACACGTAATTATATATATATATATTTTTTAAAAGGTGTGTGTATATAAGGGTATTTCTGTCAATTACAAAAAATAGATCTTTCTTTCCATCAATTTTCTAATCCACCTTCTATTAGACCAAACAACCAAAACAATCCCTTCACTTTACACTCACTTTCTTTCCTCATACCATCTTTCCTTTCACTATCTTTCCTCTTGCTTTCTCATGTCATCCAAACATAGCCTTAGGTGTCCATGCTTCTTAAATAAGCAAAAACACGTGGATTGATGAATTGAGTAGATAGAGAAAGTCAAACACAGATTTTGTGTTTAGCTTCCTCCACTTGACTTTTGTTAATAAAATTACCAGCTTTGGAATTTACAAATTACAACCATTCACTTTCACTAACTATTTCACATGGAACAGTCTTGTATTCTGAAAAGGTGAAACATGGAAATTTGAGGAACATCCATACACAAAATAGATTCATTTAATACACTATCCACTTTTCTTAATATATATGAAAATGACATAAGAGCTTATAATAAGGGACATAGGATTTTGATCATCTTGAGCTTAGTTGGCAGACACCATTGGTAATTTCAGGAACTCATGCAAACAAAATGATTTTGCATTGAGTTTTACACGTGCACAGAAAATGCAAACTCTATTGTTGTTGTTTTTGTTTAATTATGTGTTACAGGTTCACTTTTCAGGGTTCAACTCAGGAATCATAATTCATAGCCTAAAAGCACTCTACGATCCACCAGTTTGTTCATAGGTACACAGTTTTCTTTTTCAATGTCAATTTTTCTGCCTTTCTTAAAAGGGTAGAGAACTGATTCACCAATCTTGCTTGGAGATTATAAAAATAGTGTAAATATGCATAATAATGCTTTTTTTTTTTTTTTTTAAATCTCTCTTTCTGTTGTATGATATGCATATGACTTTACAGGAATCAAATCCTACTTCTCATGTCTCTGTGTGGTTTTGCCTTGGTACAGTTTTATATCATGCTTGAATGTGTGATTTTCACATGTATGGATCTCGCAGAATGTTATCTGGTCATGTGTTTTATCTAACTAAGGTCACAAGGCCAGTACGGTTTCTATGTTTCGAGGTACTGCATAAGGAGAAGCATGTTTTATTGCATTCCTGGGAGATGTCGTGGTGGAACAAAGTATTGTGTTCTCTGCTTTCTTCTGTGTTTTCTTTAAGCTTTTGTAAGTTTTATAACTCTGTTTTAGCCTTCTAGAATTCGGCAATCAATCTATAAATAATTCATATGATACTTGCAACTGTCATTTGGTTTTGACTTGGCCCCTAATCCATGTGGACTTTGAGCAATGCGGGCTCATTCCAATGTCTCAGCTAAGGAACAGCTCTGATCCAAGTCATTGCTGAATCAGCCTGAGCAAATCAAGGCTCAGTAGCTGCATGATTAATGGTGTGGGCAATCATCCGAGCACGGAATCCAGCCACCTCCTTAAGCATAAATGGAGCTAACCAAGCCTATACACGCACAATATACACACCTCCTCTCTGCATTGGAGAGCGGCTAAACCTACATACAGCCCCCTGCAAACTCTAGCAGGAACAGATTTATATCATCTGGTTAATTATATTTGTTCATAGGATACTTGCAATTGCATTTTTTTCTGTCTGACCCCACTCTCTCACCTCCACACTGAAAAATACGTTTATTTCTTTTCTGTATTTCTTCTTTCAGTTTGAGGTGATGGATTTTGTGTGGAACTACTTTTTTCTTTGCCTCGGTTCTTTTCAGGCTGTTACAATAAACCTATCAAATATGAGGAATGAGATTGCTTCAGAACTTTATTCGCTAATAGTTTTGTTTACTTCTTGCCTGGAAGGACTATTAAGATTAGAGAGAGGCTCTGTTGATATTGGTAGATTGGACATAGATTATGAGGTTATAATTATTTTTTGGAGTACATCATAAAAAATAGGTACCAAAAGTTATATGTTAAAAATGTATCCTACAACTTATGTATTTTAGAAGACCTACATGAAGCGAGTTAAAAAATGACTGTGTTGGAGAATTAAACATTGACAAACTAAGAACACATCAAATGTATATTTCCAGCTCAACCGAGAATTGAACATGTGTTTCATCATCCTTCTAATAAATCTAGGGTAGCGTCTCAGGAACTTAAAAATGGTTTCCTTCTTCTCTAACAAAAAGTTGGGGAAGTAGAACCAATGGTCGCTTTATAACTGTCCGATGTGAGATTTGAAATCCTTCCCTTGAGGTTACAAGGTCAAACTCTTACCATTGCGCTGTCAACTCATGGACCTTAAAATGATTTTCTTCCTTTTTGAACTCAAACATTTCTGAATCTGGCACAAAGTGAACCACAGTGTCAACTATCTAGGTGAAACAATAGTTATGGTTTCTTCATCAACAGAATTATCCTTATAATTTTTTGAACTTTGATCTTCATTCTTGGGTTTTCTACCAACTGAAAATGCTGGTTGTGTGGGTTTTGGAAGGTCTACTGTGTCACTCCCTAGCATGCCAACAACGGTGGACATGGTTGGTCGATCTACTGCATCTTCTTGTACGCACAATAAACCAATATGTATACACTTCAAGACTTCACTTTCAATGTATGTCTTTTGGTGGAATGGATCGATTAATTCTAGACTTTTTCCTTCACACCAGAGTTTCCAAGTCTGCACACAAATATGGATATTTAGACACTTAACTTGATACATATTCTTATAAAAAGTAAAAATACATTAGTGTCATCATAGCTTTTTGGATTGTTGGCTCATAATATGCTATTAGACCCCTATGGCCAAGTCATCTGAAATTTCAGATGTGCTACTGATATGTTTTTCTAAGCAAGATCAAGGTAGCAAGGTTTGTTTATACATTATCAATATTTTGTATCCAAGAGCCTCTCATTTAAAGGAAGTGTTAGTGATTTCATAAAAATATAAAACTATTTTTGTCTTGGAATACTTGGATTATTAAACATTTATTTCTCCATTTAATATCAATATGTTCATGAGATGTGATAAAGAAAACTCACATATAATAGAAGACTTTGCATATGTTCTGAAAGAAAGAATTCACCATTTCTTTTTCCGTAAATAATTTCTAATACAAGAACTCCAAAGCTGAAAACATCAGATTTCACTGAAAATAAGCCAGCCATAGCGTATTCCGGAGCCATGTATCCACTATATAAAATTAAAACACTGTCAGTTGTGAATCATGTGGAATTTTATAATATTTGCTTTGAAAAATTTGCCAATAATGCTTACTAGGTGCCAAAAACTCTTTCTGTTTTTGTCGGGCATTGATCTTTTTCAAATCTCCTTGCTAATCCAAAATCTGATATTTTTGGATTCATTTCATCATCTAAAAGAACATTGCTGGCTTTCAGATCTCTGTGGATTACTCTAAGTCGAGAATCCTCATGAAGGTATAGCAGTCCTTTTGCAATTCCATTGATAATGCTTCGTCGTAATCTCCAATCTATGTGCTTATGCTTTTCCTTATCTGTCAAGTAGAGGAACATTGTATTCATTTTATTGATAATAACAATAGCAATGGATGGAGACTATCATTCATTTTTATCGTCATGGTTGTTTTACAGGAATAATCACTCGATATGATATTTTAATTATGCTTCAAAATGCATAATATGATACTTGTTCTTTAATAATTAGAACATACAGTAACTTTCAAAATTAGAACTAAATTGGAGCATGTAACAGAATATAGTCATTAAAGCAAATGTGATACACATGTTTTGTCAAAACATACCGAAAAGGTGAAAGTCAAGGCTTGAATTTTGCAAGTATTCATATACTAGTATTTTTTCATTTTCCTCCATGCAGCAGCCCAAGAGTTTCACGAGGTTTCTGTGTTGCAGATTGGCTATGAAGACTACTTCATTCTCGAACTGCTCTGAACCTTGACCAGACATCTCTGCAAGCCTTTTGACTGCAACTTCTGTGCCATCTGGTAAAGTACCCTGGTAAACAGATGAATCTCTCAAAGTTAAAAATCAAAACTATAACTTCATTGATATATAGACTTCAGGATACAATTTATTCATACCTTGTAAACAGGGCCAAATCCACCTTCTCCTAATTTAGATGACTCAGAAAAGTTATCCGTTGCCTGTTGAATTACAGTTAAAGGAATTATAGGAAGGTCTCCATTGAATGAATCATCTCTTTGAACATGATCACGGAATGACATAGGCGTAACGGTTCTCAACAGCAAACCACCTAGCAAGGAAGATAGTAAGTCTAAATAGTGACATTTTATCATAGATAATTTTGTGAAATGGGCTAATAGAATTCTCAACATTATGTAACTTGTTATATTTACCTTCACTTAATCCTTTCTTTTTCCAGTAATAGTAGCCATAGCAACTTAGTAGAGCTACTGCCACAAGCACACTTACTAAGATGATGATCAAGGTCTTCTTACTGCTTGCCCCTTCCTGCTTTCCTGCAACACTATCATAGATGAAAACGTTGCATTTTTCTTTCTTAATTTATAGGATGAATTCATTTTAAATACTAAATATTCTAATTTTCCAATGCATCGGACTAGAAAAACAGAGTGAAGGCTTACGATTAAATAATTAATAAAAAAAATTAATAACATATTTTGCAAGTTCATTGTTTGTTTATAATGTGTATTTACATTTGTCTTGTTGCTCATATATTAGACCTTCCCTTGTGGTTTCTGCTTGATCTCTTGAATAATAAGAATATGAAACAATAGACAGATTTTTTGTATGTGTATCTGATAACTTGATAAGACACCAAAGCCATTAAAGCATGATTTCTAGAAGGGGAGTAGAAGCTGAGGGAAACTTGGTGGCTTGAGCCACACTCTTAGGAAAAATAATAAATTAGTTTCCTGAACCACACTTTTAGGAGAATAATTATTTAATGACTTCCTGAACCACAATTTTAGGAGAATAATCATTTAATGCTTTGAGCCAAAATTTTAGGAGACAATGCTAAGTTTATAAGGGAGTAATGAGAGAGTGTAGATTCATTGAGTATTTTCTATTGATCGTTGTTAGGATAGTCCAACTCTCTGGTAGAAGCACTTGACTCTGGTTTACCTTACTTGTTTGTGTAAGATCTTTGCTCTCCCCTTTTTTATAATTAACACTCTATCTCATCTACCGAGGTAAACATCTCAATTCATTGGAATTGCGACTTGAGACAGTGGAAAGATTTTAGAATAAAGCGTTGGAGGAACTTCATGAATCTATGTTAATGGAGTTTGCAAAACTGCAAGAGGGCCATCCTTCAAAGGTTTCTTCATGTTTCAACGAACAAGGGACTGTGAAAACAGATCCAAAATCTTTAACGGAGTGGAAGGAAATTACGCAGATGGAGAATCCATTGACATCATTATCGAGATTAGACGTTACTCCGTGAATCTGTTAACGAAGTTTGCAAAACTGCAAGAACACTGTGCTTTGTCCATGGAAGCTCTATTTCGATGGACAGAAGTTTAATATGTACTTTGACAATGATAGAAACGTGGGAATTACGGGATGAATTAGAGTGCTTAATATCAAAAAAGGGTGAGCAAACCTCTTACACCAACAACTAAGATAAACCAGAGAGCCTAGGGCTCCTACCAGAGAGTTGGAGTCTCCTAACAATGATCTTTAGAAAATACTTTGATTCTACACTCTCTCATTACTCCTTATAAACTTAACATAATCTTCTAAAATTGTGGCTCAATCACTAATTAATTGTGGCTCACGCCACTAAGCTTCCATCAGCTTCTGCTCCCTTCTAGAAACCATGCTTGTGTGGGTTAGGCCCAATGATTGGGTCATCAATCTTATTGGACATCGATGTCCTATCAATAGGATTGATGAGAAAAGCTCTGTTTCTGTTGACAATCCTATCCAACACAGTCTATCTGTCGATATGTCTCTCCATAATACTATTTGAAATTTCCGATGACATATCTAGAAATGAGTAGAAGGTACGATAATTAATTAGTGCTTTGGACATTAAGCTTACTCCCTTCTTGAAATCATGCTAGCTAGTGGTTGGTCCCAATGTTTGGGTCATCAATTCTATTGGACCTTGGTGTCCTATCAGTAATTTTTTTTTTTTGGAGTTTCAAGAGATAAGAGCGACAAAATCACAAGAGAAGTTCAAGGTGATTGCACAGACCTCAAAAATCTTCGTTGAGATCTCTGCAATCAAGAGATAAGGTTTATAAAGCAAGTCTTCATTGCAATCATCAAACGAGTCTCTAAGAATCAAGGTAATCTATTTTTTGTGACTAAACTTGGTCATAAAATTATGATATATGGTGTCTCTGCAATCACTACATGATTCTGCAATTCACAACCTTGAAAGGCATCAAAATTAACAAACAAACAATTAATATTACCTGGATTTGGCAAAGGAGAAGGAGATCCTGTTTGTTCGTAGAAATTATAATCATCAATCTTCAACCCACAACTAGGACACAGAACTACCCATCCAACCTTTGTTCCACAACACTGAGGAACTCTTTCCAACATAGCCTCCAAACACTGTCGGCACCCATCCTTACTAAGCTCAGTATTACACTGCACCAAGCCATACCTTTTGTCAGTGTCACTCCAATTGAACTCATCAGTTGCCCAATTGAGACTCGCTTCTGTAGTCACTTTGTGTATCAAACTCGTCATGCTATTCTCAGCTTTTTCAAGTTCTGTTGAGTCCTTAACGTTTTTGGATCCGGTTACATTCCATGATGGTGTTAGAAAAACTCTTCCTGAGGGATTCTGGTTAGTGTAACCCATGATGCATACATCATACCATATAATAGCCGAGTCACTGTTGGGACAATATTTTGCAATTTCTCTAAAAGCAGTGTTGATGCAAAATTGACAGAAACTTCTTGTGTTGGGACCTAGACAATCATAGAACCCATAAACCGTATCATTATAATTGCTGTTGTTGCTACCTATGGTGTTGTGGTTAGATACAGTTCCTTTGGAAGAATCCGATGTCGTCCATGACAAAAAGTTGTTAACGTTGGATCGGTATGAAGTGTTGACTGTTTTTTCAGTTGAATTCTGGCAATAACTGTACATGTAAAATGGTGATTGCGCATTCGTTAGCATCATGGAGAAGACATGAAGGAGAATGAAGCTTAGAAACCTTGTAGTACAAGTCATGTTGTGTTGTGAAGTTTTCATGGCTGTTAATTGTTTCCTTTAACCATTCCCATGAATTTTAATGAACAAGTTAGCACAACAATTTGTGTATTGTGTTGAAAAGCCCTCAAGTACAAAATCTTTTGATTAGTCTTCTTTTTTTTTTAGAGGTTGATATTGATTAGTCTTTTTCTTGTATTTTATTACGTGAAAGTTTTTCTGCTTCTTTGTATATTTAATGCCTCACATGTGTGGAAAATTCAGATATGAAGATATATTAGTCTACTACAGATTGATAGTATATTATTTCTATCTAAGACTGTAAGTTAGTCAAAGAACCGTCAATATTGACTTAACATATGAAGCACCGAGACCAATATGGTACCGTTAGTTCAAAAATATATGACATTGATACCAATACATATTTATTTACTATAGTTAGATATATAATAAACATTATCTATGAAATATTGAAATTGAGAATTGTTGCACACACAGATTCTCTTCATATGTTAATATTCTCAAGGGGTAGACTTCTAGATATCACAAATATGTTAGTTGATTCAATACATCATGGATCTTCTCAACTTGGACTTGGTCATTTCTATTGCTCACATCTTCCATATAAGTAATAGCTGTGCCTACTTCTTTGCAAAAATTTTATGCTTCTTCCATCTCAAACTATCTAAGATGTGTTGAAACAAAGATTTTTTTTTTTTACTTTATTTTGTAAGATATTTGTAAAAATGGACAAAAGCTTATCTACAAACTTTGGACACTGATACATCTTAGACAAAGGGGCATGTCTCATTTTAGATGTCGGTGTATCAGAACTACCCCCTCTTACTCGTTTTAATTGTACATGTAGGTTGCGTGCGGTTCTTAAGGAAATGATTAGTTCAATTGGTTTTAATGATAGAATTAATATTATTTACAAAACACTTTATTAATGTAGTTAGTAGACTAATTAAGTGGAGTGAAATTCAATAAATTAGGATATATTAATGGAAAATAATAATAAATTATGTCTTTGATATTATAAAATCACAATTATTTTGATAAAGAAAAAAATGAAAAAGTTGTAATTAAAATGAGACCATGGGATTTGGGCTCTTTAAACAAGTGGTTAGGGGTTCGATTTATTGCTCATGTGTAGAGGTGTCAAATGGGCTTGGGCCAATGCATATAACTTGGATGGGTCAGCTCGGCCCGACTGAAGAATAGACTGTAAAATTTAAGCCCTACCAGACCCTAGTACGGGCTAGTGACCCGATGGGCCGGTCCGACCCGTGTTTCAATTTTTTTAAGTTATGAAATGTAAACAAAAAACTACTCTTTTTTCACAAACACGCCAAAAGGATCAATAACATAAACAAACAACTCAAAAAATAATTGCAGCATCAAATATTATCCACACAAAATAGCTAGGGCATAAACATTCACCCAACATTACAAAGTGCAACCGCTGGGATGAACATTCACCCAACTTTACATAGCGCAACCAGAAATAATAAACTATTATCAGTGTGACAATTCAAAATAGATTAACAAAAGAAATTATAATACGTGAGAAGTGAGAATTTGGTTCAAAATGACAATTCAAAATGAGTCTAACAATTCAAAATGTTATGAGTCCAACAAACACTTCAAAATGACTAAACAGTGTATTGCTTGCTCTAAGTCCCTTGACCATTTGGTTCTTCATAAACAAATAAACTCATATCAAAATATATTTTTTTAATAATTATTTTATATTTATTTTAAATAGGTCGGCTCGAAGCCCGATGGGCTAGCCCGGCCTAGCCCGTGTTTTAAATTGCACTAAATGGGCTGGGCCAAAAAGGTCTGATTTATTTTTGAAAATTGTTGTTCACACTTGAAACAAAGCTAAAACACAACAGAAAAAGACTTATATACCCGTCGGTAGTTAACTGGCGAAGGATTTAACCGGCGATAGTTAATGGTCGCGCAGTCCATCGGTGATTAACTTTCGCTGCGATTACTGGTACAAAGTTCAGGCAGAACCAAGATTACTCTCTCATCCATTATCACTCTCAAATATCAATCTCTCTCAAAATCTCTACAAAAATCACCCAATCTCATTTTTTTGAAATTCCTCCAAATTTGTTCAACAAAATCACAATTAAGTAATCATAGTGCTATTAACATACATTTTAGTTCTTATAATTGTTTTTTTTTAATTTTAGTTTTAGGTTGATTTAATTTTATTTATTTTTGGTAAAAAAAATGAATCAAATGTTACAAGTAAAATATTATGATTCATTTTTAGAGTAGATTTAAGTTGATTAAGTGTTTAGATCATGTTTGTATTAAATTTAATTAAAAGTAGATTTGAGTTTTAGGGTTTATGTATAATTTGCACCCTAAGTGTTTGATGAAATGTTTGAACGAGTTTTTCATTGATTGTTTACTTTCTTATGGTGTAGATCTGAAACAATGGACAATTTGTTCAGTGCTCAAGTACTTTTCAAAGGTGAAAACCGTCATTTGTTTAAGGTTCGGGTCGATGTCACGCTAAAGGATCTGAAGGATTAACTAATTAAATGAAATCAATTAGGGACTCAACCCTGTAGACACGAGGAGGGTGTAGGACCTTCAGTATGCATGTCTCGGTTATTTGCAGACCGAAAAGATAATGCTAACAAACGATCACTGCGTAAGGAGCATGTTCTCCATATATCGTCAACACCGCATGTTCCCGAGGATTGAGATGGAAGCTACGTTGCTGAGATCGCTTGAAGATATTCTCAAGAGTTTGATTCTCCCACAAGATTATGTTTAGGTAGCATCATTGTTATGTAGTGTATTTATTTTGTTGGAATTTATGTTTAATTCTTGTTAGTTTGCTGAATATGTCGGCATTGAAGTGTCTTATACTTAGTGTAGAGATTTGTAAGATTCTTTGAAAAGTCAAAGAATGAAGAGAACACAATATGTATTCTAGCAAATCAACTATATATGTTTTCACATTAAATTCCTTTGTGTAGGATGAGTGAGACGTAAGAGAATGCACCTCTAAGATGTTGTTTTGTGCTTGATCATGCATCTCTGTCAATTGAAACTTGTCAGTTGGCAGTGAACAAGATTAAATTCAAAAGAATGTATTGAAATGCATTCCTTTACGTCCCCACTCATCCTATATGAAGGGATTCGATGTGATAACCTATAACGTTAATTTGCTTAAATACATGTGTTGTTCTCTTCATTCTTTCAAATTTTCAAAGGATGCTGCAATTAACTGTCGGATGGGCATAACGGTCTTTTCTATGTGTGTTTTACCCTACAGTCAAGTGTGAACAACAATTTTCTTGATTTTTGGCCAAACCCAAAAAAGGAGTTAATGGGTCTGGCCAATTAGCCAGACCCATTTTTAATAGCTCTACAAGTGTGTATGAAAAATATCTGATTGGAAGGGGAGATTCCACCTTGTGTGCTTGACAGGTTCACTGAGAGTGATTAGTCATTGTTAAACGAGACCGATGTGGTAACAAAAAATGAGACCTTGAAAGTATTCATTAATATTTAAAATAAGCCAAAACACATGGATTGATGATGAATTGAGTAGATAGAGAAAGTCAACACATATTTTGGGATTGTTTGGTTATGCGTAAGTTGAATTGATTTCATTAAACAGTGAGTTGAACCCAAAGTGATTTATGTTAGAATATATTCGATTTATAGTGGATTTCACAATAAATTTAAGGCAAAAATAGGACAAATTATTTCACAATGGAGACTTGTTGATAGGGATCGAAGTAGTATAATTATTTCACAAATTATTTCATAATATACTTTTTGTAATTTTTTTCTTTCATTTTCTTTTATTGTAGCTTGTATATCTATCCTTCTATTATGTGCACGTCTTGTCCTACAATAGTCTTTAAAAATAATTTTAGCTTTTTAAAGAAAAAAATATCTATAATATATAAAGTCTTTTAAGTTAAATTTTACTATTAAGATGTTAGAGACTAAATCGACGAATTTGATATCCTAAATCTACGAATTTCATATGCTTTAGAAAATAGAATAATGGTAACAGTACACTCTTTTTTATTGATTAAAATTTGTGTCGATCTCACAAAATTTATTTGGGACACGCATTATTTGATGGAACCCACGCGAATTTTAAAATAAAAAAAAAAAAGTGGTTGTTAAAAGTGAGTTAGAAAATGCTACCGACAAAATTTGCAATATAGTTGGTAAAATTGGCTTCAAGTGTCTTGAATATAATGTTAATTATGAATTTAGATTGCTCTAAGTAAACCTAATGGCAACAATGAACAGTTTTAACATAGCTTCGATGGGAACTTTAGGTTATACAGAATAGTTCTATTGAAATGTGAAAGTGTTTTTCTCTTTTTCTTTTTGACGAAACGTGAAACCTCTTAGTTTGCTTTGAAAGTGTTACTGTCTCCCTAAATATAAACTCTCTTTTGTAAAAACAATTGTCTCTAAATATGTCTTTTTTAAATTATTAGATATTTTTTTCACATTACTTTTAATTGAACATGTTTATTTACAAAATGAAATTTAGGAACATTCATACACAAAATAGGCACATTAAATAGACTAAGTACTTTTTTTAATATACTTGATAATGACAAAAGGAGCTTATAGTAAGAGACAAAATGTTGTAGGTAGAACATAGAAGTTTTTCTTCCAATTCCACCCCAGGATGCAGAAACTGCTACATTGTGTCCAGTAGCCAGATTTTGATCATCCTGAGCTTACTGAAAAGACAACATTGATAATTTCAGGAACTCATGCAAACAAAATGACTTTACTTTTAATTTACTTGTGCACAACACTACTAGAAAAAGCAAAATTAGCGAGGGAAATTAGTGACGGAAAAAATGAAATTCCTCACAAATTCCTTGGTCACAAAATTTAGTGACGGAATTAGAGAGAGATTTTACGTTTTCCCTCACTAAATTTTGTTTTTTTAGTAGTGAAAAATGCAAACTGTATATATTGTTGTTGTATTTGGGGCTTGCAGGCTTTCTTTTCAGGATTCAAGTCAAGATCAAAATTCACAACCTCTAATAACTCTACAACCCACCAGATTGTTCACAGGTATTCAATTTTTCTTTTTAATAATACTTTCCCTGCCTTCCCTTTTTCGTTTTATTGGTAAAACAATGACATGGTTGCTTAGCATGTTTCAAAACGACATAGGACTAATTGACCGATCTTGTTTGGATTTTGTTATGCGTAATGAGAATGCCTTATCAGTGACCCCATGCAAAGTAAATTGGATTTAGACACTCAGAATTTCATTGTTGTTATATATGAATCAATTTTAAATTGACTTTGGAGATTATTAAAATAAACTTTAAATATGCATAGTAACTTTTGATTTTTTTTAAAATATCAAATCAAGATTAATACCTCTGCCCTTTTTGTTTTATGATATGCCTTTGAGTTTACAGAAATCAAATCCTACTTCTCATGTTTCTGTGTGGTTTTAGCTTTGCTCTCATTGTTGTCAAAATCCCAACTTAAATCCTAAAATCCAGGATTTTGTCACTTTCTTCAACTTCAACGACCTAAATCCACAGTAGAATCCTAAAATAGGCAAAATCCATCGATTTTGATTGCGATTTTACGATTTCTTATAAACTAAGTCATTTATGACTATATACCATTTATAACATATATTTAGTATTATTATTTTTTGGTAAAGTCCATCGATTTTGATTGCGATTTTACAATTTCTTATATCGATTCTACAAAAGTCCTTGAGTAAAATCCTTCGATTTTGATTGCAATTTTACTAGTCCCGATTTTGCTATTCCTTTTCGACCTGAAGTAAAGTCCCGATTTTGTTGTGTTTTTCTCATGCTTGAATGTTTCATGTTTGTATGTATAGACCTCGTTACATGTTATCAATTCTTTGTTTTATCTATCTCAGGTCACAAGGCCAATGCCGTTTCCATGTTTCGGGGTACTGCATAAAGAAAATCTTGTTTTATTGCATTCGTCACAGATATCGTGGTTTAACAAGGTGCTGTCTTTGCTGCTTTCTTCTGTGTTTTCTTTAAGATTTTGGTTAACCTGTTTTTTCGTCTCAGATGTCTGTTATTGTAGGTTTTATACTTTGTTTTTAGACTTTGTAAATCGATTTTTTAACACCATGCTGTTTAAATTTATAGCATCTGACTGATACTATGCCGCATTTATTTTTTTTACAGACTGCTCTCTCCCTCCACACTGAAAAAACTTTTTGTTTATTTCCTTGTGTGGAACTACTTTTTATTTTTCCTCAACTCTTCTCATGTTGTTGTAGTACACCTATCAATCATGAGAAATGAGATTGTTTCAAAACTGTGTTCGTTAATATTTTGGTTTACTTGTTGCTTCGAAAGATTATGAAGATTAGAGGCTTTGTTGATATTGATAGATTTGGCATATATGAAGTGAATTGAATCGCTTCCTTTATGCGTTCATGTTAATTCCGTAGTATTTTAGTGACTTCTGATTATACTTAACTTTAAACGTAATACAAATGAAAAAATAATTAAAGGATACAAACATGAATTAAATGTACAAATAGCAATCCAAATTAAGATGTGTCGGAATAGCATAATCATAAACTCAAATTTGTTAGTAGTCAATATGAAGATATCCTTTGGACCTTTACAATGGTTGTTTCTTTTTTGGGTTCAAACTTTTTCTAAAGGAGTTCAAACATATTTTCGAATCTAGCACAAAGTGAACGATAATGTCAACTATCTAGGTGAAACAATAGTTAAGGTTTCTTCATCAACAGAATTATCCTTAGAATTTTTCGAACTTTGATCTTCATTCTTGGACTTTCTGCCAACTGAATATGCTGGTTGTGTGGGTGTTGGAAGGTCTACTGTGTCACTCCCTAGCATGCGAACAACGGTTGACATCGTTGGCCGATCTGCTGCGTCTTCTTGTACACACAATAAACCAACGTGAATACACTTCATGACTTCACTCTCAACATACGTTTTTTTATGGAAGGGATCGATTAATTCTAAACTTTTTCCTTCACACCAGAGTTTCCAAGTCTACAAACAAATATGGATATTTAGAAACTTGAGTTGAAACATTTTGAAGATAATGTAAAAATACATTAGTGTGTTCATAGCATTTTGGATAGTTGGCTCATAATATGCTATTAGAGCCTTTATGAGTCTATGATCAAGTGATCTGAACTTTCAGACTTGATACTCATATATTTTTCTAAACAGTAGGTATCAATATTTTGTATCCAAGAGTCTCTCATTTAAAGGAAATGTTAGTGATTTCATAAAAGTCTAAAACTATTTTTGGCATGAAATACTTGAAATTTCTTTCTCCATCAAGTATCAATTTGTTGATGAGATGTGATAAGTAAAACTTACATATAATAGAAGACTTTGCATATGTTCTGACAGAAAGAAGTCGCCATTTCTTTTTCCATAAATTATTTCTAACACAAGAACTCCAAAGCTGAAAACATCGGATTTCACGGAAAATAACCCAGCCATAGCGTATTCTGGAGCCATGTATCCACTATATAAAATCAACAGAACAATGTCAGTTGTGAATCATGTAAATTTTTCTAACATATTTGTTTTAAAAGAGTTTTCAATAACGCGTACTAGGTGCCAATAACTCTTTTTGTTTTTGTATGACATTGATCTTTTTCAAATGTCCTTGCTAATCCAAAATCTGATATTTTTGGATTCATTGCATCATCCAGAAGAACATTGCTCGCTTTCATATCTCTGTGGATTACTCTAAGTGGAGAATCCTCATGAAGGTATAGAAGTCCTCTTGCGATTCCTTTGATAATGCTTAGTCGTAGTTTCCAATCTAGATGCTTATGTTTTTCTTCATCTGCCAAGTTGAGGAACATTGTATTCATGTTATTGATGATAATAACATCAATGGAGAGTAGACACTATCATTCACTTTTTAACAAGAAAAATCATGAGATATAATATATCAAATTATATTCCACAATACGAAATGTGCCCAGTTACGATTATTTTTTATTCTGTTTCAATTTTTGTTTTAGTCCCATACTCCAAGTCCCTTTTTACCCCTTACAACCTTTACTTAATGTACATACCAGAAATTTTATTAATTAGAACTAAATCGGAGCATGTAAAGGAATATAAAGATGAAAGAAAATAGGAAGGTTTGTCTAAACATACTGAAAACGTGAAAGTTAAGGCTTGAATTTGGCATATACTCATATACCAGTATCTTTTCATTTTCTTCAAAGCAGCAACCCAAGAGTTTCACAAGGTTTCTATGTTGTAGTTTAGCTATGAAAATTACTTCATTCTTAAACTCCTCTAAACCTTGACCTGATGTTTCTGAAAGCCTTTTGGCTGCAATTTCGGTCCCATCTGGTAAAGTACCCTGATAAAAATGAACGAAAACAGAATAGTAACTTGTCAAACTTATACGGCAAAACTATAAACTTATTGCTTGATTTCTAGATCCAAATAATTCATACCTTGTAAACTGGGCCAAATCCACCTTCTCCTAATTTAAATGACTGTGAAAAGTTATCAGTGCTTTGTTGAATTACAGTTAAAGGGATTGTAGGAAGGTCCCCATTAAATGAATCCTCTTTTTGAACATGATCACGGAAAGATTTAGGAGTAATGGTCCTTAACAGCAAACCCCCTGGCAAGGAAGCTAGTAAGTCTAAATAGTGACTTTAAATCATAGGTAATTATGCGAAATGAGCGTATAGAACGTTCAAGATGTATGTTACCTTTACTTAGCCTATTCTTTTTCCAGTAGTAGTAGACAGAACAACTTAGTAGAGCTACTGCCACCAGTACACATACTAAGATGATGATCAAGGTTTTGGTATTACTCGCCCCGTCCTGCTTGCCTGCAACACTATCATATATGAAAATGTTGCATTTCTTTTCTTAATTATTAGGTTGAATTCTTTTCATAAAATATACAAGAGATTCTTTGTTTTTCCATTGCATCAGATACGAATTAGAAAAGAAAGTGAAAGGCTTACAATTAAGCAATTATGCAAAACTTGATTAACATAATTTGCAATTTCTTGTTTGTTGAAATTATGTATTTACATTTTTGCTTTTTGTTTAAATATTAGAACTTCCAATGTGGTTCCTCCATGATCTGTTGATAATAATTATATGAAACACGAGTCCTAAGTTTCAAAAAGAATGTGATTATAACAGAATTTTTTGTTGACATTATTTGTGTTGAATGTTTATCATGAAATAGAAGTTTCAAGAAACAAGAATGGCTAGTGCAGAATAGATGTTTGTCATGATTGCAGAGACCACACAAATCTTCATTGAGATCTTCGCGATTTAAAGACAAGGTATATCACGCAAGTTTTCATTGTAATCATAAAAGATGTCTCCATAAACCATGGGACACTTTTTCTTTTTTCGTGACTAAACTTGGTAACAAACATTCTGATTTTTAAAGTTTCTGCATTCACGACATTATCCTGCAATTCAATCCCTCTAAAGGACTTAAAATTCAAGGAATGATATTTACCTGGATTTGGCAACGAAGGAGGCGATTCTGTTTGGAAGTTGTAGAACTTGTTATCATCAATCTCCATTCCACAACTAGGAGACACCACTGCCCATTTTACCTTTGTTCCACAGCATTGAGGAACTTTATCCAACATAGTTTCCAAACAATATCTGCACCCGTCTTTAGTAAGGTCACTATTACACTGCACCCAACCATACCGTTTCTCAGTGTCATTCCAATTGAACTCTCCCACTGCCCAATTGGAATTGGCTTCTGCGGTCACTTTTCCTATCAAATTCCTCATGTCATTTACTGCTTTGTCAAGTTCAGTTGAGTTCTTAGCGGTTTTGGTTCCGGTTAAATTCCATGATGGGGTTACAGAAATTTTTCCTGACGTATTGTGGTCAGAATAACCGATGACGCATATGTCATACCATATCATAGCCGAGACACCATTGGGACAACGTAGAGCGATATCTCTAACAGCAGCGTTGATACAAAATTGACAGAAACTTCCTATTATATCACCACGACAATCGTAGAAACCATACACAACATCACCATCATTATCATTGTTGTTTGTTTTGTTGCTGTTTATGGCTATGTGGTTAGATACTGAGCCTGTTGCAGAATCAGTGTCTATCCATAAAAGAAGATTGTTAACGTTGGATCGGTATGATGTATTGTTTGTTTTTTCTGTTGAATTCTGGCAAAAATTTACCATATAATATGGTGATTGTGCATTTGTTAAGGTGAAGAGAAAAATATGAAGTAGAATGAAGCATAGAAACCTTGTAGTACAAGTCATGTTCATTTGTGACGTGTTCATGATTGAGTTTTTTGTTTCAATTATTTCCAAGAATTTTAGGGGACATGTATGTTAGAACTGCATTGTGTTGTGTGTTCTGGATTATGTGCTGTTGAAAAACACTTAGTACCAAACACTCTTTATTAGTCAATTATTGTATTTAATTATGTTTAAAATTTTCTATTTCTGTATCTATTCAAAGCATCACATGTATAGAAAATTCAGATATTACTATATTAGGATATGATTAGTCAACTACATTTTGATAAATTATTTCAATCAAAGATTGCAAGTTCGGTCAATTTTAAATTTGTGTTTCAGTTGAAATAAACCAAAACACGTGGGTTGAACATTCTGTGGAGATGAGTCATGCACAGATTTCGTGTGAAGCTTCCTCTCCTTGCCACTAGGTAACGAAATTAGCTATGAAATCATTAATTTAGTGTGTAGGAACTTTAAAAAGTTAATGAATTTTCCCCTAAAAAGAAATTAATGAATTTTAAAATGATATCCTGATACTAAAAATTGATTTCTTAAGTTTTTTTACGCTATAAATCAATCATAACGGTTGGATTATATAAATTGTATGACCTTTTTTTTTTTGACAGAATAAATTGTATGACCTTAATCATAATTAGTTTTAAAGTTGGACATACGAATCTTTTTTTTTTGTTGTGAAAATTCAGTATTCAGGTTAATGACCGATTAATATGAAGGGTTTGATTCCACCGTTCACTTGTGGGAGGCTTCATTTAAAGTCAATAGTATGAACCAACCCACTATCATCCGTGCACATCTCCACTAATTTCATGCATGTGTCCTAGGCACCTATGAAGCTCAGATACATTATACGATACGGCATCGATACGCTGATACGAGAAAATTTTAAAATTCAAGATACGATACGGCTGGGATACATCAATAAAAAATTAAATTTAAGCTACATATTAAAACTCAAAATACAAAATATGGATTAAAACTCAAAAACAAAAAAATTGGCGCAAAACCTAGACCAAACGGACATAGAAAAACGTTAATGCACAACAATCAACAATAGTACCGTTCTTAAACAAACAATGAGACACAAAACAAACGGCGGCAACAATAGAAATGTAAATGTAAGTAATATTGATAATAAAGAAAGCGATAATTAGTCAATTACATATATGATATATCCTAAATAGAAAACATAATTAATTAGTCAATTACATATATACCAAATATAATAGAAACATCAGGTAACCCGCACATATCGTTTTTCAACTACCTATCTCTCGTATCGCAGATGTATCTGTAAAGTATCGGATATTTGTTTTTTTGTAAAAAATTAATCTTCGGATACTCTCCTGATACATATCGAGCATGTATCGGTGCAGGATACACGCGGGATACGGTACGCCATCCATTTTGAAGTATATGGGGTTCAGAGTTAGGCACGTATTCTTGATATGTATCCACAAATATAATTGTCGTATTTGAAATGCAGGGCCGTCCCTTGAAGGGTGCAAACATCTCTATGGAGCTGGGCCCAAAATTTAGGGGCCAAATTTTTATTTTTATTTTTGATATAAAATGAACCAAAAGTGGAATATATACTTAGAAAACGTCTTTAGTAAGAGGGTCTTGCTAACGAGTGTTCCCGGGGCACTCTTTAAGGATTGCCAAAGAAGAAACTATTTTATAAAAAACTCAAATATTTTGATTTTCGATGCATTGATTACATGTATTTTATGATAAGTTACTATTTAAAGGCCATAACTAGTGCCCTAGGGGCATTAGTTAACATTTCCCTTAGTAAAATATCTGCATAGGTGGGCAAGTGGTTATGTATTTTGCTGGAAGCTCAAAGGTCTTGAGTTCAACACCCAACATCCAACTTTTCTATTTTGATGATTTTTTTTCTTTTAAATAATTAATATATGTATATATTTTTTTTAGATGAAGTGGTAATCCACTGAAATTAAACTCACACACAACTGTGAGGACCCGGGTTCGAACCCGGGTCACGACGTCCGACCTTGCAATTTCGGCATTTGCCAATTGAGCTAGGGACTTCTAGACATAATTAATATATCTTTAATAAAAACACAATATAACTTTTTTTCTTTCTTATTCTTGTAATTTTTTGTTCATATACTTGTTGTATAAAATAAAAAGTTCTAACAACAAACATTATAATTATTTCTCTAAATTTTCTAAAAAAAATAAATCATTTCTCTAAAAAAGCCATTATAAACATTTTTTTTCCTTTTCTAATAACTAAGATTTTTTTTGAGACATACTAACTAAGAAAAATAACAAACTAAAATGTGGATAAAGATATTCGTTTGAAATTGGATTTTTATATTATTGATTAAAATATGAATCTTTTTTGGTAGTTACATGACTATTTTTTACGCTTACGGATGTTTTTTTCAATTAAATAAAAGATTGTTCTATGAAAACAATATTTGACTTTATTAGAGGCCTATTTTAACTATTAGAATCGAGCCTCTAAATTTATAGGAACGACCTTGCTGAAACGTATACGATAACATATTTTTTAAAATAAAATAAATACTTTCCAAACTTCTAGGGTGTGTGTTCATGAAGTATCAGTGTGGGTGTGTATATACATATATCCAGTGGAACGACCTTGCGGAAACGTATACGATAACATATTTAATTAATAATTATAATATTATATAATACATATTAAAAAATTAATATTATACTTTAAAAATGATATATATTCTACTTAAAATAATTGAACAATCAACTCATAATCAAAGTTATGGAATACATATCTCTTAATACAAGTCACAAGATAATTATTAGTTCAACGATTACTACGATAATAGAATTGCTCACATGAAATTAAAGATGAGACTCTTGATTTTAATATTACTCGTCATGTCAGGTGGAATTTTTATTTTTATTTATCGGGAAAATGTCGTCATTTTGCATCAATTAAGATTAGTATATTACTTTTTCGAAGGAGAAATATATATTTTTTGTCAAACCTATAAGTAAACTAAAATTGTTCAATAACTAATTTTTTTTTAAGTTGTTCTTTAACAAATAAACTATACTATATATAAAGAAAACTACCCCTTTCAACACGCTTTTGGGTTGGACTTTTCTTTCCAAAAATACTCTTAATATTTAATTTTAATTTTAAATACAAATAACATATGTAACAAATAGATAATAATAAATTTAATTTAAGGAGAAAATTTACACACAATTCCTTATGAATTGTTCTTATTGTTAGCCAATTATAAAATAACACGTGGATTACTAATTCATGTCACTAACCGTCCTCGCTAACCCTCTTTTACCTCTGTTAACCACAAATCAAACTCACAAAAAACTAGCACAAAACAAAAACTCATGTTACTTTTTTATCAGCTGATTTTATGTTGTACATCTGTGTTGTTTCCTTCAATACAACCGACAAAGATTGCCAAGTATTTTTATATCCCTTCCACAAAAAACAGTATTTCCATATTGTCATACCCCAATTTTTGACCCGAGTTGTCACTGACACGTGTCATCTAACCCTACATTCATACGTCATTTGACCTGATCGATCTCTGGCGTTTCAGTGAGAAATTCGGCAGAGAGGTATTTTAAAATACCTCATGTTTGATTCCGGGTTGGGCCATCTTCTCTCTTTATCTTTATTTTTATCTTAATTCCATCTTTTATTTAAATTTTTAACTGACTTTAATTTTGTTTATAAAAAATCTTTATTTTTCCTTTTGTAATTAGACTTTTAATTATTAGTTTAGTCCTCATTTTCTCTTAAGTTTTATTTTGTCCATCGTAATCCAAAAATTGTCATCCCAATCCAAGCACACAGCCTGTCCACATCTATTCAATCCAGTAGGCGCTCCTCCTCTATCCACTCCCAAAAACCAGAAACAGACTCACTTTCCTTCTGCACAAGCCAGGGATTCGGTTTCCTCTAAACCTGCACTATAAAACCTAAACCTGCACACACACAGAGGGGACCGAAAATTGCACAACCAAACCCTGCAAAATAATCAGAAACGCAAAAAAATCATAATAATCTCTCGGCCAAAAATTCATCACAACCGTAACACAACAACACCAATACCACCACAACTTTCGAACCAAAACGGCATCGATCCAAACGACGACGGAGCCGGAGTCAACAAACAGACCCAACAGCACCGTCGACAAAGCCAAGCGGTACCCGAGCCGTGTTCTCTTAAGCGTCACAAACGGCTTCAAAACAGCCCAGGCACCGTCACTATTTCCAGAGAAAGAGAAGGTAAAACTTTCCCTTTGATTGTTTGTTCGTTATCAGATCTAGTAGCCTAGGGTTAGTATTTGGAGATTTTGGGTGTAGAAAAGTATAGAGGGGAAGGAGTAGAAGAGAACCAAAAAAAAATTTAAAAAAAATATTAAGTTTAGGGTTCCGGCGTGGTTGCGCCGCCGCACCGGCCGGCCAACCACCGCCGGAACCACCTACCTGCCGCCGTCTCCCTCATCGGAAGAGATGAAGATTGGCCGGAAAACTCATGAGGGAGGGAAGAACACGTGAGAAGGGAGGAGAGAGCATAGGGAGTAAGAAAGAGAAGAGAGAGAAATGCATGTTAGGAATGAAAGAATTGGGTCTCACACCCCTTTTATATGCTCCCTTTTAAACCGGTTCGGTTCACCTGGAACCGACCCAGGGTTCGAACCGAACCGCCCCCATCTCCAACCCAGCAGGCCCAACGCGCTACTTTCTCTCCCTGAGGCCCAACCTGCTTCATTCTTTATTCTGCACGCCCCCTGCCTACTGCCTGCACCCCCCTGTTGTAATATAATTCTTTTTCCGCGTTTTTTTCCTTTATTTCGTTAGCATTGCATCTTAGTTATTATTCTCATGCATTTTTATCCATTTAAGCGTATCATTCTGCTTTTATTATTCATTGTACATTTGTTTTATTTATCTTAGTCATTTAGAA
>Ga0315914_1001337_pt1 | contig 36482 bp, 26 predicted proteins | sample MpolenodulesMG_FD_203920 | JGI IMG/M metagenome (GOLD analysis project Ga0315914, IMG submission 203920) | Medicago polymorpha root nodule microbial communities from Los Angeles, California, United States - elongated nodules | ecosystem: Host-associated > Plants > Roots > Nodule | place: USA...
GAAGGAAATCCACTAGTGTAGTCCTTATTCAAAAGCTCTCAGCAAACTCCTCGTTTACACTTTATGACCTAGGACCTACCCGTATAGACTTCAACCTAGGAACTCCTAGATCTGAGATCCCATCTCATTATCCTAATGGTTAGTCACAGCCCCTGTGACCTATCAGACCTGAACACAAACACAAAGTTGAAGTTACCTTCAAACACAAACAACTAACACCTTGTTTCACAACTTCGGTGTAGTACACAAGAATACCAAACTCACACAAACAGTCCTAAACAGGTATCACAGACGATACAAGAAAGGCACACAATAAAGATTTTAAACTTGCATCAACACGATACAAGAGTAGAATACATGTAGACTCAAAACCCTAAAAATCTAAACTTTTTAGTGTGACGACTTGAATGAGCAATTAGGTCTTGAAGTCTTCCTTATATACTGAAGCAGCTTGGGCTAAATACTTAGTTGGGCTTCAGCACAAAGCAGATCGGTTCAGTTAATCTGCAAAACAAGAATCAGAAACATATATGGAAAGTCCTAAAATGTCGGAACATTTATAGGATCGTTCCAACCAATAACAAATATTTCCTAAAATAAAAATACTACTTTAGAAATATTTCACAGCTGATTCCTGTAAAGATATGCTCGTTGCTTGATCAATAAGATAAGGAAATATTGTTTCCTTAAACAATAAAGGGCGCGCGTACAAATAGGCATGAACCCAAGCACACTGAACCGTGTCAAGATGTTGGAACATTGTATCCAACATCTTACAGAGACGCCTAACCACATGTTGGAACATTGGTTCCAACTTACACATTAAGGATATTTGTTTTAGCAACAATGCAGCCAATACAAATACCCAACAATCTCCCCCTTTGACAAATTTTTGGCTAAAACAAATTAAGGCCAAATCCAAAGAATAAAGAGGGATACAGGGGACCATTTCTCCAAGAGCATGGACACACACCTATGAAGAAACAACTAGCACACAGAATCTAAAGAGATACCTTAGATACACTTCTTCAAGTCATCACGAACACATATTCAAGAAGAAGGAGTAGCAGGCAGTATCACTCAAGAGATAGCAAGAGTGTGCATTCATAGAATACCTCACGAGTCTTCAATCACAGCTTCAGCTGGCAGAGGTATTACACTTTATCAGAGACATGCAACAGTGGATAAGATATATGCACAGTCTCATAAGAGCAGAAGAAAAATAAATTCTTATGCTACAGTTAGAGAAAGAAAATTCCCACTCAAAGTAGGATGTTTCAACATCCTTCATATAATCAGACATGAGTATCTGCCACACATAGAGGCAAGGAAAATATAAATTTCCCAACCTACAGAGTACTGCCACAACCAACCATAGAAGCACAGGAAAACTAAATTCCTATACTAACATGTGACAAATATGGATGTCTACAAAGTACTGTTACCAACCACATAAAGAAGCAAGGGAAAAATAAATTCCCACACTTACAAGTGACATACACAGATGTCTAAAAAGTACTGTCACCAACCACATAAAGAAGCAAGGGAAAAATAAATTCTCACACTTACAAGTGACAGACACAGATGTCTAAACATCTGACTCAACATCCTGTCAACAGCTTGGACTAGCACAAGCACACATAAAAGTATCACTCCCCTTGAATATAAGAACCTATGAGTGACTACTTATAGGAATATTCCATTACTCCCCCTAAATACATGCATATAGATATTCTGAACACTTAAAACACCTAATGCATAGACAAAATACTTCAGGATCTGAGCATAGAACCTTTCAAGGAATATTCAATGACTAGCAGACCTAAGCTAGCAAACCTATCAAGGTCACACAAAGACATGTTCCAATTTTTATAAGGCAACAGCAGGGAACATGTACACTTAAAATTCTGAGAAAAATAAATTCTCAGAACATCATAGAGATGTTGAAGCACTACTGCTAACATCTACACAGGTCTTCTCAGACATGTTCCAACATTCCAGAGAACATCAACACAGAACATGTACACATAAAAATTACTGAGAACAGATTCTCAGATCAACATTAAGAACATCAAGATGTTGTAACATTCATAACAACATCTACACAAAACCTGAAATAGTTGCAAAATGAATGCAACCAGATAGACAATCAAAGCTGCAAAATAAATGCAGACAGACAGGCATATAGAGAGTATTATAGATATACCAGATATACCATTTTTCTCCCCCTTTTTAGCCATAAAATATGCCAACCACAGAAGATAGAGGACTTCAGGAGTACTTCATTACTTGTATACCCCACAATACAAAGACGTGCAAATAAGTAGATAACACGCCTCACAACACAGATGATTAATCCTCCTCATGCAGGCAAATTCCCAACTTGCCTCTTAGATTTTCAAACTGTTTAGCATATAAGGCCTTGGTGAAAATATCTGCCAGTTGCTCCTCTGTGTCAACATGCTCAAGTGTCACAACCTTTTCTTCAACAAGATCTCTGATGAAATGATGTCGAATGTCAATGTGCTTTGTTCTGCTATGTTGAATAGGGTTTTTGGAAATATTGATAGCACTTAATTAGGGATGGTTTAAGATTGTGGAGAATTTGATGCGCGATTGAAGGAGAAGGGGAGAGATTGAAACGACTGCGTAATGAAACCAGTTTGATTTGGTTTAATAGAACGCGTGAGGTTTGGGAGAATTTGAATGAGGAGTGTATATAGAGAAACTCTTCTTTAGTCACATACACAACACATCAACTTTGGGCACAATAAATAAAAAGAAAAAAATGCTCTTCTCCCATTACTTTTTTGGGAAAAGTCTTTCATGGACACACTCACATCAAACTTTCGACACACACACATAAAATCCTTGATCTAATTGCCATCAAATCCTTGATCTAAGATCGAATCAACAATAACGATTTCGTCACTCCGTGTGGAATCTTCTATAAGGTATGTGAAACTCACCATCACCACCGCGACCTTCACTCCTTATTCACCAGACCATAGTCTCGTAATTCACTTCGATACGTGGTACGGGTTGGGGTACACAGTACGCGAGATGAAAAGAATTTGGTATGTTTGAGGTATAGAGCTTCGGTACGTCTCGGTTCGTTGTACTAGTACTATTTAATTAAGTATTATAAACTATCAATAATTTTTTTTAAAAAAACATAGTTTTTTAGTAGGATTTTTCAATAAAACTAAAAATCTATTAAAAAAAGTAAAATTTATAGAACTATTTGTAGTTTTAATACCAAATAAAAAAGCATTTGGTAAAAAGATGAGTTAGATATAATTAGACGAACATATGGGGTTACTTAATGACAATGTGTTAATGATGATGTAAAACGACGTTATGATTGTTAAAATGACGAAAGACGAAAAATGACGAATGACTATGATGTAAAGATGATGTGTTGTTTATGTGCCTTTCTAAATGATGTTTGGTGAGTCTTCATGCATCATATCATACTGCATAATGACGAATGACGAAATGTATGTTTCAGTAACACATCTCTGAACTACATTATTATGACGATATGATATGGTACCGACATGCATGTAGGTATAGGAATGAAGTATGTTTCATATAGGTCATGTTAGGTGAACTGCGATATGTGCTAATGATGTGAATATGGTATGTGTGTTCAAGGTGTGCATAAGATGTATGTGTTAATGATGTTTATGAAATAAATTGTATGAATACTATGATGAATGATAGACGATGATGTGATGAAGGACCGATGATGATATGATTATCTACTTTATTATTCATGTATCCCAATATATGTTATGATGTGAATTCTCACCCCTTTGCTTTTGTTTGTGTATTTTGGCGTTTGTACCCTTGGGGTACACATACTCAGGACGAGGAGCTTTAGGTTTGCGGGACGCTTAGAAGGTGGCGACGAGGATATACTCTGTAGCTATTATTTGTGATATTAAGTAGTCGAATAAATACGTGCTCTGATCTGTAACACTAGAGTTGAGTTAAACGTTGAATGTCCTTAAATTACGAAGTTTAAGCACTATGATGTTTTATGCTATTTTTCCTAAATGATGTTAAAGACAAGATGTTTATAATTATGAATTTTTTTTGAAGTATCTTCCGTTGTTGTATCTTATTCTCTATTATGTTATTATGATGAAAGATGAATGAATGTGTGTGACATCGTTTTTCGTTAAAACCATGATTATCATTATATAAGATTACCGTCGGGAATTAGGGTGTTACATAGTTGGTATCAGAGCAGGTCGGTCCATCCGACCATTTTTTCCCCCCGTTAATTCCTTACAAGCGGCATATGTGAAAACACTGTTGATGCTTGAATCCCTTTAATAAGGTATCTAACTGCTGGTGGGTATAGAATGAAGGTCGGGAGAAAGCAGCTGAGTGAGGTCTACTCACTGCAAGAGTTCTAAGGAGAGGAAAGACAAGAATCATGAGTGCAGTGATGCTTTGTGGAGTTACGAGGGATGAGGAAAAGTAGGAGTTTCAACAGGAAACAAGTGGGGGAGACACCGCTGTTCCTTTGAGATGTTTCACTGGTGGTGCCTTTGAGAAGGGAAGTTTAGCCTCAGAAGTGAGGAATTAAAAGTTACGATGATAACCTTTTGAGTTAGTTTGGTGCTAGTTATAAGTTGAAAAACTAGGAGGCAGAAGTTGGGTATTGGTGTTTGACAAATTAGGAAGATAATAGTTTGGTGGAAACATGTTTTAGATGGGTAGTCATAAGATGTTAGTGCGAAGGATATTTTTGGAGAATGTAGATTAGATAGGATTCATTTACGAATGAGCCATATAAAGTTTTGAGTAGATTGAATTATTCCAGGGTATGGATGATGTGTGAAAAATCTTACGTCGTATTTAAGTCTTAATGTGGATCATCGGCAGTTGAATGAAGAATTAGTAAGAATCGGTGCCTTGCTAGGATTTATGATCTGATGGATCAATTGGTTGGTGCTTGTGTGATTAGTAAGATAGAATTGAGATCAGAATATCATTAGATTCAAGTGAAGTCGGAGGGTGTGCCCAAGACTATGTTCAAGACTCGTTATGACCATTATGAATATTAGTGATGTTGTCTGGAGCATCTCATGCGGAGTGTTTATGGAGTATAGGAACAATATTTTCCATTCGTATTTAGCATGGTTTGTCATAGTATACATGGATGATATTTTGACGTACTATGACTCATATGAGGAACATGCAAGATATCGCGGATGTGTTACAGACTGTAAATGAGAAGAGGTGGTACGTTAAGATGTCGAAGTATGAATTTTGGTTACGAGAAGTAAGTTTCTTGGGTCATGTGAGTTATGGTAATGAGATATCAGTTAATTCATCTAAAGTGGACGCAATGTTTGCAATGGGACGCTCCCAACACGGTTACGAAAATAAGACATTCTTAGGTTTGGCAGAGTATTATAGGAGGTTCATCAAAGGATTTATCCACGCAAGATTTAGATTTGGCAGTTGTAGTAATTGCACTTAAAGTGTGGGGCCGATATTCGTGTGGGTCAAAGTTTGAGGTGTTTAGTGACCATAAGAGTGTACGTTATCTGCTTGATCACAAAGGGTTGAAAATGAGGATCACAAAGGGTTGGAATTATTGAAGGATCATGATTGGGTTGGGTTATCATCCATGAAAAACCAATGTAGTAGAAGAAGCCATGAGTAGGAAATCCTTACAAATGTTGGCACTTATGGTTAAAAATAGACAAAGATTAAGCTATGTTTTTACGGGATCTAAAAATATGGAAGAGAAACACACATGGTTGGTTGCCATCTGAACACAAGTTTTTTATAGAAAACTATGCCACATGTCTTTGGTTTTTGAAGTTTGTATACATCTATACCCTTGGCCTTTCAGGAGTTGGCATGTGTCTAATCCTAGTTGATCTTATTATCTAAAGAAAATCTTACATGAACACAACGTCAGATGAAATTTTTTTGAGTGCACATACAAAAATGAAAAAAATAAAAGAAGAATATTTCTCTTGTAATTTTAATATTTTTCATTTGATTGTGTTCGCCCAGACATTTTTTATTTGAGGACATGTCCTTGATTGTTATTGTTTTATGGATGTGTTCAAAATTTGCTTAAAGGGGTTGAAGAAATTAAAAAGATGAAGCAAAAGCACAAATGGAGTGGTCAACAACAGGTTGCTATTTTTGTACTATGATTTTGTGTAAACACGCTATCATGATATTTTTCCTTCAATTTATTAGTTCAATATTTATTTGTATGTTTCAAAAATTAGGAGATCACATGAGAATTGACGTAATGACAAACATGAATTAAGATAGTGTGTTGAGAGTCAATTCAAATTTAGTCAATAAGTTATCAAACATATCGAGTCAATTAAGGATAATTGGTTTGGATTAAAACATAAAAAACTTATGAATAACCTTATATTTTTGTTAAACTTAAATGACAAAAAATAATGATATTTGACTTAGAACTATTTTAGCAAGAGTGAAAAAATAAGTGTCAAAAGATTGAGAAAATATTATAACCAAAATCTCTTTTATATAATTGTATCAAATCAAACTAGATAATAATTTTTTAAACAAGGTATTTTTTCTAAACAAAATTTACTTTTGAAAAAGATTTCTTTATGATAAGCGATAAAAAATAGGTCCCCGTAAACTTAGGTCAGTTGGTAAAATATATGCAAGGTCTGAAGTTCAAATCCCATTCACCCATACCTAACAAATATAAAATACCCAACATATTTTTTTATTTTTTTAAATTATTTATTGTTATTAATTTATTTTATTTCAATACGTAACAAATATCTTAATTTGGTGCGAAAAAATTGGATAGACTCAATTGGGTCTGAGTCAATACAAATTCAAATACCTTCAAACTAACAACTTGGCTACTCTATTCTACTCAACTCTCTCTCTCTCTCTCTCTGGTAGGTTTTCTCTCAGTCCTAATCGCTTTCAATTCTTCTTTCATGCTTTCGAAATTGCTCTGCACTGTTTTCGTTTTTCTTTTCTTCTTTTGATTTTCAGTGAAAATCACTCACTTCGAAACCCTAAACCCTAAATCAATCTCCGAGATGGTTTTTACTTCAATTTCTTGTTCCGCTACTTGATTTCGATAGCATGTGAATGAACACTTCGTTCTACAGTTTCGATCATAATTTTTCATCGCGTAATTTGTAATTTGATTTTACAAACAAAATTACTATTCCTGTGTCGTGTATGAGTTTACTATTGCTTTGTTGGTTCTCTGAATTCGCTACATGCGCAGATTTTGAAGGAAGTGATTTTTGAATTTTTTTGTGAATTCTGATTTTATATTGTGAATTTCTGAATTCTGAATTTTAACATATGATTTGATTTTTGTAGGTTTGGTTACGATAGTTTCAACATGTTCATTAAGCAGGTAATTTTGTTTAGAAGTTCTTTGATACATTTATTTATTTTTTCATTTGCATTTACTTTTGTTGTACTTTACTCTGGTCGCTATTATAAGCAAACATTACCTTTCTAGGTATTTAATGTCAAATTATCATCATATAGAAAATTTCATAGGAATGGAAGGCAAATTGGCAACAAGCTGCGCCACTTACCTTTTCTAGGTTCATTAAAAATTGATGTATCTGGTCTATAATATAGACTAGATACATCAATTATTCAACAAACCCGGCCAAATAATATTTGCGTATAATAGTGATGGAAGGAAGTAACATTTGGTTAAATGATTCTTCTGTATTTTAATTTTTTTCTTCTTCAATGTTCTTTATATTCTTGCTTTTTGGAGTTGGTTCCTTGCTTAAATGGACTTGTATCTTTTTTTAAGGTTGTGATTGAAGGTTTCAAGAGTTACCGAGAGCAAATTGCCACAGAGGATTTCAGTCCTAAAGTCAACTGTGTTGGTAATAATTTTATTCAAAAGCTTTTAGATGATTTTGTGTTGATTCAGCATAATCCTTTGAAATGCATGATGTAGGAATTTCATTTGTGACATGTCATGATGGCAGCTCAATAAAGTTTGAATTTGATACAATGTGAAATGAATTTAGTCAAGTTTCGTTTGTGTGCATTATAGCTTGTAGAAATCTAATAGTGTTTTTTTTTTAATAATTACGATTGATATTTGCCGGCTTAGTTTGTATTTTTGTTTTTAAATAGTTGCAATTCGACATACATATAGTATTACTCTTTGTAAAATGGAAACTTTTCCTATGGTATGATCCTATTCCGCAATTCTTTTTCTTTTTAAGGATGAAAGACAATTTTTATGAAAAGGAACGGATGCCCAAATGTTGACAGTATGGTAGTCTCAAGAGTAACAAGATGGAGAGAAACAGGAATACTCATTACAAAATCATAGATGAATATGCCTAAAACAATCAGCTATCTTAGCACTAACCATAACACTGAGTAACCGCAAAATCTGCTGATTTCCATTAAGCGTTGCCATAAATTCTGCAAAGGCTTTGGAAAGCTGCCCCATGTAGATATAGTATCAGAACAATGTAGGAACCATTACTAGTATTGGTTGAGGCATGACCATGGTTTTATTAGAAAGTGCTTTATTAAGATTGTAATTCTGGAATAAGTCATATGTTTTTGATTGTAATGAATGTTATTATCCCAAATCCAATTGAAAGACCTTTGAATCCATTTGCTAACTTGGGCTACTGAAAGGAATTCTGTTTGGAAGATTAGTGAGATTAGGGTTTACTGAAAGAAGATTTACTAGCTTAACTATTTCTGTGAGGGGGGCTAGCGAAAAAGAGTCCTTTTTGGAAAGTACATCCTTTGTTCACTACATTCTCTTCATACTCTGATAATTCTTCCTTTTGTTTATTCCATCTAATTTAATGTGAAGTTGTCTCAAAATGTCATTTTGCATCTTTCCTGTTTCGGTCAAATTCATGTGTTCAGTAACATCAATAGTATCTGTTTGCTCATTTTTTTGCAGTTGGTGCTAATGGATCTGGTAAAACAAACTTTTTCCATGGTAAGAAAATCGCCATTTCCTGTGCCACTGTACTTATAACTTGACCAGATTTTACTCTTTGTGAAGTAGCTGAAACTGGATTGCTCATCTTGAATTTGACACTTGTTTTCCCTCCTTTTGTTTTGTATCTAGCCATTCGTTTTGTGTTAAGTGATCTCTTTCAAAACCTACGCAGTGAGGATAGGCATGCACTACTCCATGTATGGCACAATTCATACTTCCTTTTATATTTTTACTTCTGTTTCCTACCCAGGCAGGGCTATAATCAATTCTAGAATTTGACAAAGCTTAAATGTATTTTTCTCTCTACAGGAAGGGGCTGGACACCCAGTTTTATCTGCATTTGTGGAGATTGTGTTTGATAATTCAGACAATCGTATCCCGGTAATATTTTGAAAATAATAGTTTCATTTATATTAGTAGACACGGAGGATGATTTTCCAATTTTTTTGAAATTCCTTTGTTTTAATTACATTATAAAAAGACCACTTATGCATGTTTTGTTTTCTGCTTGGAAAAGAATAGAAATGCTATTTTCTTGTCTTGTTGGGTAATAGACCAATACTGTAATTTTCTGGAAATGATAAAATTGTATTACCATAAACTCTGGGAAAGAGTCCTCTGCAATGGTTGGAGCTTCCCTTCGATAGACAACTTTAAAAAGTCGTGTCTGTGGAAGCATTGTTAGAGGAATTGGACCAAAATCAACCCATACTAACCTTACTTACTAAATCTTTGGATGGCCATTCATAGAACACCTCAAATACACCTCTAAAGTTCTATTAGTTACTTCCGATTGCCTATTTGTTTGGGGATGATATGTTGAGCTATATTTCAACTTGGTCCCTGCCTTTTTAAACAACTCTTTCCAAAACAGCCTCATAAACTCATCATCTCTGTCTGAAATGATGGGACTAGGGAATCCTTGCAGCCTTGCTACTTCCTCAATGAAAACTTGAGCCACAACCATAGAAGTATATGGGTGACTCAGTGCAATGAAATGAACAACCTTGGATTGGACAACCTGTTCACCACTACCAAAATAGAATCGTCGCCCCTTGATTTGGGCAGCACGGAGTTGGTTGCAGCAGCTCTGCTGGTTTAAGGGCCTGATACTTGTTTTGTTGGCAAATTGCACACTTTTCCACCAACTCTTCTATGTTTTTTCTCATTCCCTTTCAGTGGAGCACATTAGCCGCCCTTTAAAATATCATCAAAGCCCCTGAGTGTCCTCCCCAAGATGAGGAATGAAACTCCTATGATCAAAGGAATGCATGCTGATTTTTCTGGAAACACTTCTATCGTTGTTCCCTCCTTCACGCCTCACTGTTCCTCCCTACTTGGGTTCCCAGGCCTATTATCCTTCTTTCTTTCTGATTTGGTACACATACTTGACTGGTCTATCATTGTGCGTAAATTGAATACTGTTGCATGATTGCCATGGCAGGGAAAATGACTTTATCTAGAAATTTTTTATAGACTATATTTGCAAAGATTCTGATTAGTCACCTTTTTTTTTTCCTGGCTATCGTTACTATATTAATCTCTACCTTTTTAAATGGTGGTTGATTGGATATTTATCCATTCTTACGCACCGATATCTACACTTTGGGTTTTGTCAATCTATCAACATAAAGGATCTATAGGCTAAAAAAGAATCTGATAGAAAAGAGATTATGGATTTAGTTAACTGACAACTTGTGATGACTGGATGCATATTATTTCCATATTCCTCTTTTAACTATACATGCCATTTTTAACTCATCATTTTTCTATGTTGAAGTAATTTATTCTTATTCCATGCATGGATGTGCTTGTCATTGTTCTCCGGGGTTTTGATTGTACTCTTCCTTTAGTTGAGAAGTAATTTAATTAATGATATGGTTCTCTGGGTTGGTGAGAGTTTTTATTTGAAAAACATTCTGATACAATTTCATTTGTTCAGAACTTGCTTTATAATAAATATCCTTTTATCTAAGTTGTCTGAAAAATCTATCGATTGGTGCTTGGCAATGCATTTTTTACATTGTGCCCAAACAGCTTGCATTTTACTTTATTATTCAAGTGCTTTATCTTTGACAACCACTTATTGCGATATTTGCACATGTACTTTATCTTGGTATCTATTTGTGGAGGTAGTCTTGATTGGGCACATACTTTTGGACATATTATTTAAACACACACACATCAAAATGTATTTTACTTCTTTAAAAAAATAAATATTATTCAATTATTTTCTCTTTCCACTTTTTCTCATTATTGTATGTGTGCATAAAATTGATGTGTTGGGAATGTGTCAAAGTAAGTATTTTTCCTATTTGTGTTGGAGGATAGGTTGACAAAGAGGAAGTGCATTTACGCAGGACGATTGGTTTGAAAAAGGATGAATACTTTCTAGATGGAAAACACATCACGTGAGTGTAATAGATTAAGATATAGAGCACATACTGTACATTCATTTTTATATAAAATTGACATTTTATCTTATGCCCTTTGGTTATTTGAGTAGTTATTTACCTAAAAGATGATAAATACTTTGCAGGAAAACTGAAGTGATGAATTTACTAGAAAGTGCTGGGTTCTCTCGCTCAAATCCATATTATGTTGTGCAACAAGGAAAGGTATTGGTGCATGCTGATGGTGCTATTGTTTGGTCTTTTAAATTGTTATGTTGATAAACGTTGAAGCAATTACTAAACTTGCTGTTTTCTTGCTCTTGCCTAGATAGCATCCCTAACCTTGATGAAAGACTCTGAGCGATTGGATTTACTGAAGGAAATAGGTGGTACTAGAGTTTATGAGGAGAGGCGCCGTGAAAGTTTGAAAATAATGCAGGATACAGGCAAGTCTTTCAAACTTTTTTTTTTATTTATTTTTTATTTTAAAATTTCTGAATTTTTATGTTTATTTTCATGTTATGTTTTTATCATGTATTTTACTGTGAGACAGGTAACAAAAGAAAACAAATTATCCAAGTTGTACAGTATTTAGACGAGAGGTTGAAGGAACTAGACGAGGAGAAAGAGGAACTTAGAAAATATCAGCATCTTGACAAGCAGAGAAAATCCTTGGAATATGCCATATTTAGCAAAGAAGTTCAAGATGCTCAACAAAAGCTTGCAGAGGTTTTCTATATTAAAATGTTTCCGCATTTATAATTATTTGAATGATATTTTTTACTTTGTTTTATTTTTGAACTTCTTTCTTGATGATTGGGTTGTCTATTAAATCCATTTAGGTGATGATATGTTGTTTTTGTTAATTCTTGCTGTATGGTTCAAAATCAATGCTGAGATCAGATGGCAGATGTTATAATATAAATCCTTATGAAGACCTTGTTTTTGTTTTCAATTAATATTTTGTTTGGGTGTAGCTAAATAGACAGTGGTAGATACTTAAGTACTTGAGATACCTCCAGCCGAATCACAGTTCTCAATTGTTAGTATCAAAGAGATTGGACAAACAAATGGGAAGGTTTTAATGATAACGATTCTTGAGAAACCAGAAATATAATACATCAACACAGTTTACTACCTACCATAATAATAACCGCCAGCCATACATACAGGGATGAAATGCACATAACTGTCCTCCCATTCTATCTGTCTAATAAAAATAACTGTCCTAGCTGCTTAATAAAATAACTGCCGTACATACACATTACTGTCACCAGCAACTCCATTTTCTTTGGACATAAACTTTCCAAGGCCTTGTGCCGTAGACTGGTCTGTCATCAATTTGCCCGAAAGGTGGAGGAAAGTAATGGCCTTGGTAAAAGTAAAAGCCAAACAATGTTATTGATTAGGGATGGCGGACAATGGCTGACGGCTAAAATTCCAACATTTTAAGTTTACGTTTCTGCTATAAAGTGCCATGGTGCTGCTGTCCGTCACAAATTGGCCATCACGGTTGTTAAGAATTCCAGCATTTATAACACTTGAGTTCGATCGTGTAGCGAGTAAAATGCACTTGACATTATACTAATATTAATAGCAAATTAATGATCTTCCAACTTAGTTGACATCTCTAAATTTGTGATGTTTTGGAGAGACCAGACTATTTGGTTTCGCAGAGCAGGTTTTAGGGTAAGTCTTCCACCTCATTCATACCCAAATCTTCTGCTCTTTAGTCTTCTGGCAGTTGGCTACTATGTCACTACTCCCTTTCTCTATTGTAATTGTCTCTCATATCTATTTCATCCTCGCCAATTCCCGATCAGCCTAACATCCTTGACTCCTTTTATCCCTACTAGTGAACTAGGGTGAAATGCTCTCAAACATTCAATACAATTATTTGCAGCTTTATAATTGTACACTCTAACTTTTTGTCGGTCTTCATAGATCAATAAAAAATTAGGATGCCAAATTAATATTGTTATAGTCTTCTTTCTAGACTTTTTTAATTCTGTTTTTACTATATTGAATTTCTGATGCCTGAAGGTAGATTCTTGACTCCTTGTTTTAGATAGAACAAGCTCGGAACAAGGTCTCGGAAATATCAGCAAAGAAGTATAATGAGGTTCTTGATGCACAAGAGAAATCCAAAGATTTGGAGAATAATTTGAAAGATATAACAAAGGAACATCAAAACCTTATCAAAGAAAAAGAAGTTATTGAAAAGAAACGAACAACAGCATTAAAGAAGCGCACAGAGCTTGAGCTTGATGTCAAAGACTTACAAGGGAAGATCTCTGGAAATAGGCGTGCCAAGGTATTATTCTAATGATGATATCATGTTATGAGTTCTAGTTCTTTTGAATGGCGTATTTCTGTTCATGATTTATCTTTGACCTACATGGTTTTAGGAAGAGGCTGCAGAACAGTTGGCGATACTTGAGAATAAAATACAAGGCTCGATGGATGAACTGAACAACATTAGTCCTTTATATGATAATCTAGTTCAGAAAGAAAAAGACATTACCAAGGGGTATGTTGTGGTTGTACTTGTCTACTGATATGTTTCAATAAAGTATAATGTATTTACCCCTCGTAGTGCATGCATTTTGACTTCCCGGTTTGTTTGTTACCTCTCTCTCTCTCTCTCTCTATATATATATATATATATATATCAGTGTTTCTCATTTAACAATGAAATTTGGAGTAGTTGGTATACTTAGAGAAATATGATTTATCTTTCACATATCTGTACAGTTTTTTTTTATTTGAATCTTATTTCTTAAAAAAATATTTATTGTTAGAATAATGGAACGCGAGAAGAAACTCAGTATACTTTATCAAAAGCAAGGACGCGCAACACAGTTTTCAAGTAAAGCTGCTCGTGACAAGTGGCTTCAAAAGGAGACTGATGATCTTGAACGTGTGCTCTCATCAAACACTACGCAGGCAAGGGTTCATTTAATGGCACAAGTATTCTGAATTATGGACAAAATACTGTTTTTTCCTTGACACATGGAATTATCAGTTTTTCATTAGGCTGTTGATTCGTTTTCTTTTAAATTTTAGCCCAATAAACAGAGATGACATTTTTGAGCTCAATTGCATATACATTTTTCTGCATGATTAATATTATTAGAGAAATAACGAAAGAAGTATAAGGTCAGAGGATATGACATCCCCCTGGAAGGAACTTCAACTTGCAATTACTATTATAAACAATATCATATAAGCCTATAAGTCACTCTAAATTCAATCGAGGAACCCGTATAATATTGTTGTTGTCTGAAAGTCTGATCACCACCAAAATATGACAGTTCTTCCTAGAGGCATACAGACTTACACTTTTATTCAAGACATATTCTACTTTATTGTTGGAAATTCCGCCTTAAGACTTATTGGCTGCGTTAGGTTCATAAATCTTATTGGCTGTTGAGCTATGTGATACTTGTGGTATTAAGATTGATATATTAAATTTTGTTGACTGAGTATTTTACGGGTAGTGGAACTTTTGTGCCACAGGAGAAAAAGCTGATGGAAGAAATTCAACGGCTTAATGATGAAATGTGTGGTTGCGATGAGAATATTCAGAGTCGTAAAGCAAATATTACTACTTTGGAATCTCTAATTGCTAAGTCACGTGAAAGGTTTAGTGATTATAAAGTAGAAAGAGACAGCCTTCAGGATAAGAAAAAGTTCGTATATCTTGTCTTTTCTGTGATGCGTACACATGTTTTTGATTTAATAGTCAATGAGATACTTCTTATGGTTTGATATTGTTTCATTATTGTTATCATCATCATCATAGGTCCTTATGGAGCAAAGAGAATGAACTTACTGCTGAAATTGATAAATTGAGAGCAGAAGTTGAGAAGGCTGAAAAGAATCTTGATCATGCAATTCCTGGTGTGAGTAGCATATCTTAAAAGCTTCTTTTAATGTGCTATTTTTCAATGCATAAAGGAAAAAGAAAGATCTTGAGATTGATGGCAGTGAAGGACATCATCACTCTCTGATTTTGAATAAGATGTTTTAGGGTGTTTTTTGAGTGACGGAATTAGTTCTCTGTAATTATATAATGGTATTTGTGACTCAGTGTTTTGTTTATCTAATATTGAGAAATGTAGACTACTTAGCATTTGATAAGAGTGCCCGCTATTATTATCTGTCCAGTTTGGGGACGATCTGTCATGATGATGTTGGCATTATTACACACCACCTTGTTTGATACTCTGTACTATAATGTGCAGGATGTTAGAAGAGGGTTGAATTCAGTTCGGAAGATCTGCAAAACTCAGAACATTTCTGGAGTTCACGGTCCAATTATTGAGTTGCTGAACTGTGATGAAAAGTTTTTCACTGCAGTTGAAGTGACAGCAGGAAACAGGTATCCCTTCTTTGAATAAGTAGGCTTCACCACATGTTACATTCATAGGGTGTATTTTTATTTTGGAAATGGGGATGGGGTAGATTCGGTAGATCCATAGCATGCAATTTACTTTTTTCGTCTCTAGTATCTGTTCTTGGCCTGATCTCTTTATTGGTATTATAATTTTGCATATTTGGCTTGATTTGTTAATTTAACAAATTTGTTTTAACAGCTTATTTCATGTGGTTGTTGAAAATGATGACACGTCAACCGAGATAATTAAACACCTTAATCAACAAAAAGGTGGGCGTGTTACATTTATTCCACTTAACAGAGTAAATGCTCCTCGCGTCACTTATCCACAGAGTTCCGATGTCATACCTCTTTTAAAGAAATTGAATTTTAAACATGACTACACTCCAGCATTCAGTCAGGTTAGCTTCTACTCAACTGTTGTATTTTATTTACATATGGGTATATGGCAAGTTATCTTCAGGTGATATGTAGTGATAAACGTAATTCTTAAATGGTTTATCTGGTTCCATTATAACTCTTAGAATTTGGGTTTGGCCCAACTCAGCCATGCAAAACTGGCTTGTAAGTTGAGAACTACCCACGACTTATAGGCCCTAATCATATTCTCATCCAATGCGAGACTCTTTAACACACAGACCTCATGCCCAAGAAATCTAGTGTGACCGGAGTGGTCTGATAGCAGTTGCAGGGATGGCTGTACTCATACAAATTTGGGGGCACATACCCCACTATGTTGTAAAAAAATATATGCTATTATTTCTTCACACAAAAATACTATATATTCAAAAAACATATTGTATCTCTTGTGATTTTTATTTGTAGAGTTAAATGTGATGCTGCCAATGACAAATGCAACAGTTAAAAGAGTTTTTTTACTATAAATATCATAAAATTTGATATGAAATTATTTGGTAGAGGAGGTCGGTTTTGTGTTTAGGTGATATGAGGCTGTGATGTTTTAGACCTATCAGGTTGCTTGCACCATGCAATTTAGATAGCAGGTTATGTTAGGAAACATCATTAGTTTTTTTCATTTAATGTAGAGTGTAGGATGAGATGGAGATTTTGACTATTGTACATTTTTATTGGCTTCTATGCACACCTTCTATATTGTTGTGCGCTTAATAAATTTTCTCCTATAAAAAAACAAACTAAAATTTGGGAAATTGTTGAATGATTGTTTGTTTCTTTTATAAAGAAATACTTTTTATAATATTGAAAATGAACACATATTCGATGCTTTTAGAATAAAATAACCTTAAAGAACAATTATGAGTATTGCCCTCACTGGTTAATTGTTTTGGATCCGTCATTGATCAGGCGACCCATCGAATCTTGGATAGACTGATACCATCTTAGAATTTGGGATGAGCCTAACTCAACCCTTCCAAACCGCTTTTAAGGTGAGGAGAGGACTACCTCGAACTTAGAAACATATTGTCAGGCCATATCTCATCCAATGTGGGACTCTTAACAATAACATAATAAAATTGATGCAAGTTGAGCAGCATGTTGAGTTAGGACAATGTGACATAAATGGATTATTGTTTTATTTAGGGGTTATTATGATTAATTAAAGGGTAGTTTTGTAAGTTTCATTTAATTATTTTTAAACACAAATATCAAAACCCCTTCTCTTTCCCGTAAACTGCTGGTTTGTACATCTTAGCTTTTTATATTGTGGCTAACTCTTCCTTATAAAACCAGTTGTAATGTAAGATGTGCCTCTCTTTACTAACTCTTTTAAGGTCTTATCTCTTTTCAATGCGGGACTTTCGAGTTTTGTTCAATATACCTCCTCCTCATGCTTAGCACTATTAGCTTGATGCGTGGATAATTCTATCTTAGATTTATATATTTGACCTTACTCTTCCTTACAAAACCGACTTGCTAGGTGAGGGGTGCCTCTCTTTATAAGTCCTTTCTATGCTTTATCTCTTTTCAATGTCGGATTTGGGTTTTCCCTAACAGTCCAAAAGTGGGTATGATGGAAGAGAAAATAACATTCTTATTACGGATGACACATATTTAAAAACAAATTAATTCTTAGCAAATAGAAATAGAACAGATTCAGAAAGCATATTTTGGGGGACTAACTACAAACATACTTAAGCCATTATTAATGTAGAGCATTTAAGTTTGAGTCATATCACTCTATACCTAAAGTAGTCTTCAGGTTTTTCAAGGGAATGCTCTTCCAAGAGGAGCACTTCAAACCTAAATATTACTTAGTCTACATCAGCGATGTCATCCTCTTCGTTATAAAGTTGCATTAGATGTTCCATGACATCAGTTATGATATTTCTATCAGGTATTTGCTAGAACAGTTATCTGCAAGAATCTGGATGTGGCTTCAAAGGTAGCTCGTACCAATGGTTTGGACTGCATAACACTGGAAGGTTTGCTTAGCTCTTTGCGTGTGTCTGCATATTGTAGATGGTCTATTGTTTTGTCCTGACAAATTGTTGTCTGTCTCTATACAGGTGATCAAGTAAGCAAAAAAGGTAGTATGACCGGAGGATTTTATGATCACAGACGATCAAGACTGAAGTTTATGAATACCATTAAGCAGAATGCTGACAGTATCCACGTTAAGGAGGAGGAATTGGAGAAAGTTAAATTTGAGATACAAGATATCCTTTAATATTAGTAAATAAACACTTTGTACATTCTCCATTTTTTTGGTAAGAACTCATTATTTATAGACGACATATAATGAAACTAAGCAAACAAAGTAAATCCGGGGGACCTTGATTACCATAAATTGTTTGAAAGAAATAGCTCTAAGAATGAGAAGAAAAACCATTTGGCAATGTGTACCCAGCAGTCATATTTACTTTTTGCTTTTGATTTTTTCTGGTTATGTTATAATACGTGTTTTGGCAGTATAGAGGGAGATGATATGTTTTTCTATAATTTTCTGTGATTAACTGCAACTCTTACAAACAGTGATTTCGTTATGGTTTGACCATTATTTTTTTCTGGTATCTTGGACATTCATGATGCTGTCTTGAATCAAAAAAATTTATGATTAAGATGCACTTTCTTGATAGAATTGCTTTATTAGAAATGTGGCAAGCTGAGTCGAAGGAAATACAAGGTTCTTGATAGAATTTCTTGATAGAATCGCTTTTCGTTATGTTGTTACTGCACTTTGTTCGTTACTGAAATTCTGCGTTTCTTTTTGACTCTAGTATAGGGTTTGCTACATCTGTTTCATTCATTGATGATGATTGATTTTCCTTTTAGATTATTCATTGTTTTGTCTTGTGCTAATTTTTTTGGTAAGAGCCGCTTGATTTGTTTATGACGTGGTAACATTAAGTACCACATATCCATTAGTTTTGTGATTCATTCTGTGATGCCTATTTTATTCCTTGCCGAAAAACCATTTTCCCCTATGGTTTTGTTTTCACTGAACTGGTCTCACTGATAGATCAAAAGATTAATGATCTTGTTACCGAGCAGCAGAAGGTTGATGCTCAATGCGCTCATAGCAAATCAGAGATAGAAGAGCTTAAGCGGGACATTGCTAATTCTAATAAACAGAAGCCATTATTCTCTAAAGCACTTGCCAAGAAGGTGTCATTGAATTTCTCAGATTCTACTCAATTACCACTCACGAGCTTCCTTTCTATTGGTAGTTGCTTGTGAGATTGTTCACTGCTAATTGCTTTTCATCTTTTCTGAAATAACTTGTAGGAGAAATCACTTGAAGATGTTCAGAATCAGATTGAACAGCTTAAGGGTAGCATTGCTACGAAAAAAGCTGAGATGGGCACAGAGCTCATTGATCATTTAACACCAGAGGAAAAAAAGCTTTTGTCTGATTTGAACCCTGAAATCAAAGACCTTAAAGAGAAGCTTGTTGCTTGCAAGACTGATCGCATTGAGGTTATTGAGCGAATTATATTGATGTTCATAATATGTATAGGGCTATCTATTGTCTCCATTTTAACTTCAAAATTTGCAGAGTGAAGCACGGAAAGCAGAGCTGGAAACTAATCTAACCACTAATCTTAGGAGAAGAAAACAAGAGCTGGAGGCTGTGATATCATCTGATGATGATGAGTCTATGGTTGCTGATGCCAATTCCAAGAGGGAGGAACTTAATGATGCAAAAGTATTGGTTGATGATACATTAGATCAGCTTAAAAGTGAGAACGTCAGCCAATGTTGTCTTATATCTATATCTTGAAGTTCAAATTGTCACTCCTTGTTTGACCAAAATTTCTTCTTCAGGAGTTTCTGATAGTATAAATAATCGAAACAAGCAAATTGCAAAGATCAAAGATGAAATTAATAAATTGAAGGTATTATTCTTTTAAATTGTTTAATGGTTACGTGTTGTTGCGCCTTAATGATGAAGTTATTTGGCTGCAGTCTATGGAGGAGGAGTATAATAGAAGACATCAGGAAGAAGCTAAAGAATTAGAGCAATTGCTGGCTAAAAAAAGTGAATTTTCTGCTAAAGAAGAAAAGTATACCAAGAAAATAAAGGAACTTGGCCCATTGACATCAGATGCTTTTGAGTCGTAAGTTTTGCCTAGCAGCGTACTTTTACTTATTTTTTTTAGAGGGATACGATAAAAGATGAATTATATTGTGAAAAGAAATGAAATGACAGTTAAATTATAGAGAGAGCACTAAAGCACATCGTTTTCTTCACGGATGTTATCACTTTATGTAAACTTCCCAGTAGCACATTTCATTCTCATTTCAAAGGTGACAGCGTCTGCTTCCTAAGAAAGCCTTGTGCCTTGCAAATACTCCAAACTTCTCTGCAAAGTCACATTTTCCTGAAAACCATATTCCTTTCTACTCAAGCGTCATTTAAATATGGCATGGCTAATCCTTGCACTTATGTAGACAGAAGTTTTATTTAAGAAAAAGGCCAAGAGCATTCTCTACTTGTTATCCATCTATTGGTTGTGTTTTATATTTTTCGATGAATGTTTTCGGTCTAGATTTTGTGATAAACTTGATTGTGTTGCCTTGATATTTTAAATGTTTCATCAAGAGATATAGTTTACCTTTTTCTCTGCAGTGTGGTTTTTGCTAATTTTATTTGACTCTTTTCCTTTTTTCATTGGACATGATAGGTTCAAACGGAGGAGTATTAAAGATTTGCAAAAAATGCTGCACAGGTGCAATGATGAATTGCAACAGTTTAGTCATGTCAACAAGAAAGCACTTGATCAGTACATAAATTTTACAGAACAGAGAGAAGAACTTCAGAAAAGACAAGCTGAACTTGATGCAGGAGATGAGGTATACTTTCACTCCAGTATAGGAAGTTCTTCATAATTGTTTCCAAAGATACAAAAAAGTCTTCGATGTCCAATTTTGTGATATGAAGTCGTCTTGTTGAATATTCACCTGCATGTGGAATGACCTATATTTGTGATGTTCTTTTTATTGAGTTTCCATTTTTTGATGTATCATGCCCTGTAATGCAGTTTTAATGTGATTTTTGGTTTTAAGTTTGGGTTTGAGTGTAGGAATGATTCAATTCCAACTTTTGCATTTGTGATTGTATTGTATACAACATCAACATTGCTAATTTTTTTTGACTTTTTTGCCATTAAATAATTGCAGAAAATCAGAGAGCTAATATCAAGTCTAGATCAACGTAAGGATGAATCAATAGAGCGCACTTTCAAAGGTGTTGCTAGGCATTTCCGAGAAGTATTCTCTGAACTTGTACAGGGGGGCCATGGTCATCTGGTTATGATGAAGAAGAAGGTTTGTTGCTAGTAATTAATGTCTTAGCTTCTCCCATCAATTCTTGTGATTGCATTGGATAGAGAAAGGTGATGCTTTATAGTTTGTTTGTTATATGTGTTGTTTGTTGTATAATTGTTCAAAATAATATAACAATAGAGAATTATTATTTCAGTCGAAGAGCACTCCTTTTATTGGAGAAATACTCCAATGTCAACTTGTCAAATTTAGGAGTGATATATTCAACAATAAAAATAAATTTCCATCATGCCCACTTTCTTATTAGATGCTCAAATGTCAGCCTTGCTAAATTCTAAGTTAAATGCCATCTTTTAGTTGATTTTAAGGCAAAATGGACGAGCATAAAATTCCGGAGTCAATTTTTCATTTATAAAGTGACGATCAACTTCAATATGCTTTGCCATGCTGGATGGGATTCTGGGTTATGCTTATTGCGGTTTTGTCACATTACAACTTAAACAGGAGTTCTAGCATCATCTTTTGTTCCTTTAGGACTATATAAATCCATAGGCCCTTACAAATTCCATGGGCCATTGCTCAACCCGGCTTTTTGGCTACTTCTGGCAGCCGATCTTTGTTTCTTGCTTCTCCAACTTACCAAGTTTCCCTACACGAAGGTACAATAACATAAATAAGACTTCCTATCTTTTACAGAACCCTTCCAGTCTATATTAGTAAAAATAGCCACATTCTTATCATTGGTTTTTTCAAAGAATAGACCCTTTTCTGGGGTAGCTTTTACGTATCTCAATTCTAAAGACAGCCTCAAGATGATCTTCATAAGGAGAGTGCATAAACTGACTGACAACACAGACGGGTAAGGCAATATCAGGACGGGTATGAGCCAAGTATACCAATTTTCCAGCCAACTTCTAGTATCTCCCAATATCAACATTTCTTTTTTCATTAAGTTTTGCATTTGGGATCCATAGGAGTATTGGCTAGCCTTCATTTCAACCACTCATTCTGGTTTCCTGCAAGAGGTCAAGAGTGTAATTTCAATGAGAAGCTAATATTCCTTTCTATATCTAGTCTCTTCCATGCCAGGAAAGAGAACCTTTTATTGGAGGAATACATAATGTCAACTCCTCAAATTAATGAGTGATATAATCATAAAATGAAAACTGATATCAATAATTTAGACTAAGAACATTCTAGTATTTTCGAGATTTGTTTTTCTTCACATTGTTAAATTTGTATGCTTGTTTTTCTTCACATCGTTAAATTTGTATGCTTTCATGTCAAAACTGTTTTCTTGCTCCTGTTTGCATGTGGCGTTAGATTATTGAGCTATTTCTATGTATTTACACAATTTGTGAGAGTAATCTCCAAGAGATAAATTGATGTTTTACCTTTGTTACTGTAACTCATGCAAATGATATTTCTATATTTTATTTCCTCTCTTAGGATGGTGATCACGACGATGATGATCAAGACGAGGATGGTCCTCGGGAACCAAATCCAGAGGGGAGAGTAGAAAAGTACATTGGAGTGAAAGTGAAGGCAAGTGTATTTGATTTTTACATCTTTATTTTTATTTATGTAATGTATGTACCACTTTTTGAATGTTTAAAGTCAGAAAACGGCATGGTGTGTAGAATATTAATGTTCATGTCTTGAGATATATTTAGTTCTTTTGTTTTCTGGTTGGCATTTAGAGATGAATTACATTCAATTGGCAGCACAGTAAAAAAAAAGAAGCAAAATTTGATATCATTAAACAAAGACGGGTCCTGTTTTCTGACCCTTAACTGATTGTAAAAACCACACTTGTATGTTCTGTCTACCACGTTTTGGTTGGGGATGTGGGTTTCTTCAGTGGCTCTTCATTAATCCTAGACATGTTTATACCTTGCAGGTTTCTTTTACTGGACAAGGGGAAACACAGTCCATGAAACAGCTATCGGGAGGTCAAAAAACTGTTGTTGCCCTTACACTTATCTTTGCCATACAGAGATGTGATCCGGCACCCTTTTATCTATTTGATGAGATTGATGCAGCATTGGATCCTCAGTACAGAACTGCTGTTGGAAGTATCCATTTTATCATTGTGGGTGCTATTTGTCATGCCCAGTGTCTGTTCTTGTATTATTCCATCTGCATTTACTGCATGCTGCATCTGCCACTTCATATAATGTTGCATTGCATATTAGAGGTGAAGGTTTCAGTTGCACTTAGAGGATCTTCGACCATTGGAATATATAAGCCTCAAGTATGTGGTTCGTTATCATTGAACATCCAACCCATACTTGGTTTGTGTTCTTTTCCTCAGCTATTGCTAACTAAATTCCTCATAGCATGAGTTATTTTGTTGCATTTAGTACTTCTGTCAGGAACACATGCACATTAAAAGAGACAACTGTGCAAGAGAAAAATAGATAATTTCAAGTAAGTTTCAAGAAGCAAGCTCTTCTCGTCTCAGTAAAGCTACACAAGGCTTGAATGGAGAAATACTTACAGAAATGGTATGTGACATGATATATGGTAGGGTATTAAGTGTCATTTGGTCCATGTCAGTGGTAAAAACATTTGTTATTGTTTATTTATTACTGTTAGATGGACTTGTGATATTAGAAATTTGTTCATGGTTCTGATACTCTGAGTAACATCTAGATTTCCTTTTATATTCGTTCCTTTGGGGATCCTTGACTTTCATAGACATGATACGGCGCCTGGCAGACATAGCAAACACTCAATTTATCACGACAACATTCCGTCCAGAGCTAGTGAAAGTTGCCGACAAGATATATGGAGTGACTCACAAAAACAGGGTCAGCCGTGTTAATGTTATATCCGAAAATGATGCTCTAGACTTCATTAATCAGGATCAGACACAAAATGCTGAATAAGGTAAATGATGCTCTCCGAATAATGTTATATCCGATGTTTATGACTGTGATGAATGCTCGTCACTCTTATTTGGGGCCAGACAAAGTGGAAGAAACTCATTCTTGTGGTAGACAAACCGAACTCTTAATTTTTCTGGAAAAATGATAAACTGTGTTAGAATTACGCCATGGATGAATGTTAGTGAAAAATGATAATCCCTAGGCTGGTGTGACAGCTATCTAAAGCTTGCAAAGCAAGCTAATACTAGTATCTCTAAACTACTTACAAGGCTTTACAAACTAAATTGTTTATGTTTTATTTTTGGGGTAACAAACTGAATTGGTCTGAACTTGTTATTTCCTTTTTTTAAAATTTATCATACCATTACATATTTATGTTCAACATCTGTTTATGGGGAGCCCCTAATATGGACCCTTTTTTTAGGGTCTACCCATAGTCCTTAGTAAATGACCTGCAATAGCGGGTAATTACACTTCCACTCCAGTATAAATTTGGTACAATTCACCTTCCTGTTATTTTGCCATCCGTTTCATGTCCAACAGGAAGAACAACTTCCGCACAGAGAATGTAACAACCACATAATGTTTCGATCTCTTCGTTAAAAACTCGAACCGGTTTAAGAAATCCAGATTAAAAGAAAAATGGTTTGCTCTGAAATGCTTGATCCATCGCGACAGCTGATACGAAACCACAGATTCACGACGTTTTCTCTGCATAACATCCCAGGTCCATGGAGCCATTAATTTTGTTCCAGTTAACGAACTTGACTTCGGGTTTTGTATGAAAGTGATTATCATGGAGATGTTATGCGGAGAGCGTGAAAGCATTAACAGTTGTAATCATGGTAGTGGCGTTTGCCCTTTTTCTCAAAAAACGGATTGAAGCTTGTCTTTTGTGTTTAAGACCTTATTCAAATGCTAGAGTTGCAATGGAATCTCAGTTCGGCTTAAAGGGAATAAGGTTTATGAACCAGAAATCATTTTGGATGGCTATGTTAAATTGTTGAATTTGAATTTAAGCTTTTGTTGAATAATGAATTAAAAGTTGCGGAATCGTGGATTGAGCCTGTTGTGATTTAGATGATTCGCTTGTTTTGATTGCAAAAGCTCACTCGCATTAAAGATTCATATGGAGGCCATCCATGTAAATTGAGAAGGAAGTGTGTTTACCCACTATTGCAAGTCATTTAGCAAGGACCATGGGTGGACCCTAAATAAAAGGGTCCATATTAGGGACTCCCCTGTTTATGAATTGTTATTATTTATTATAAAGAAAAGTTAATATTTAAGGTTTATTTGGTTTATATTAATATTTCTTGCCTTCCCTTTTAATAATATCATTTTTTCTCATTATCTCTTATGTATTATTAGGTGTACTATTCGCATGGTCTGACCTATATCAGCTCTCAGAACCCTTCAATGTCGACAACTTAGTTGTCAAACTCTGCAACCTGCTCTTTTGTTAACTGCTGCTACCATAACATAGGCCTTAGTAATTCAAAAGTTTGCTTACCGTGATAGCTGTAGATCCATGGAGAAGATCTGGGTCTGTATATTTTATTTGAATCCGTTTCATTTGAAAAAACGTAACGTTTGAAAGAAAAAAAAATGTTCCATGTTTGATTTGATGTGTTTAGGGCGAAAAAACAAATGACAGGATAAAAGAAAATATTAAGACTCAAGTTTTGTTCAAGAGGAGTGCTGATAACAGATTTTTTAACACCTTCAATTAATTAAAATTTAGAATAGTCCTACCAAATCATGTGGTCCTATGTAAATGTGGCCGTAAATTTTAACAAAATAAAACGTTTTTTTAAAAATAAAATTAACAAGAATGTGTTGAAAAATCATGTGTTTTTAATAGTGGAATATGTTAATTGGACAAATCAAGTATTCAATATGCTCATTGTCGCGTCATTTTTTGGAGATCAAGACTATTTGATTAGCGTTTGACTCACTAATTTATTTCACAACTGAACATTAAGAAAAAGGGGAAAAAAAGTTCAAACCACCCTATTTTTGGGTTTGAGGGTTAGTTACATAAAGAGAATGTATTAGCACCATTTATGTCTGTAGTATCCTACGGGAACATTTAAAAATGGAATTTAGAGTGATTAAAAAAAAAGAGACCTATTTTATTTACATTTTTTATGATTTGGAAGGACGAGTGTCTTTTGGCTACGTACCCGTGAGGGATCAAAACCTCATAGTTCGGACTAAAAATTCCATTTGATTTGTTGTGTTTTTTTATTAGTTTATGAAAAAGGTTTTGAAATAAAAGCCAAGTGCCAAATAAGAAATTGGTTTGTGTTTTTTAAAAGAAAATAGACTCAAAATAAAGTTAAATTGATTGACATTTGATTAAGGAAATAAAATAAAATAAAATAAAGGGATCACTTGATTTTTGAATCAATGTTTATTGTGAAAAATTGTGATTTTTTGGTTATTTGAATGTTTTGTTGTTTTTTTTAAAATAATAATTAAACTAAAGTTAAAACTAACGGAGCAAAAAAGATAAAAGCGTAGGAATTTTGTAGTGACGTTGGATCACTATAAAAAAAAAACTTTAACCTAAGTTAGAAGCATAAAGATAAGACCCACACACATTTTTTATTTATTATTTACATTGGCTTAGGATACATTATATGGTCTGCCAAAAAAGTAAATATGTATGATAAATTTACATTAAAGCCTAAATATACATTTTAAATTTCATGCGATAAAAATAAATGGCATAAAATAAATACACACAAATAAATGAATGATAAATATGCAACCTAATCTAATAAACAAAGAAATAATAAAGTGCCCCGGAAATAAAAAAAACAAGAAAGATTGAAATACATGAAGAAAAAGAAATACAATGATGTGATGCAAAGAAAGGGTCACCGGTTCTCTTTATGATGGAATCTTTTAACTTTGGAGAGCAGTCACGGTTTTGAACAATTAAAATTGAAAGAGATACCAATTCTCCTGTGAAATATGAATGCTTTAGAATAGAGAGCTGCCACGCCAACAGTAGAAGGAAGCACCAATTCTAAACTGCAACAAATAATAGAAACGTGATGGAAGCATGGTATAGCAATAACAATAAACAATTCTTTAATTGGAATTAAAATAGAGAAGGAAACCGATTTGAATTAAATAGTATGTGACAGCAATTCTTTATCAAAAATTACAGCCATTGGATTAATTTGTAAGCAAATAATACAATACACCTTGTACATCTAATTATTTATTTGAGAAATGATATTTGTACAACCACTTTTAACAACTTTTTGATCACTTTTGTTCCTATCTCTCTCTAAACCATTAATTTTCTCTCATCTAATTAATTTATTTTAATCATTTATCCAACATTTTCTCTCATCTAAAATGAACTAAAGGCACCGAATCCTCTCCCACATTATACTCTTATACTCTCTTCATTTTTCTCTCATTGTTTTTGACCAATGAAAAGAGAGAAAAAAAAAAGTTGTCATATAAGTTGTCTCATTCGATTATTCAAATATCACTACTCTATTTATTTACTCTCCAAAATTTAATCCAGTCAAATTGACACCGAAGAAAATCGAACTTGAAAACAAGAGCACACTCTCTAAGTCCCAAGCCAATACCACGGATTTTTTTCTTGGAATTGAATTAGAATTCATGATTGGAGAAGAAGAAGATGTTAGTGAACAACATCATCATCATGAGTGATGATCAACCTCAAATCTAAAGACTATGCTCACACCACTGGCTGTGCTCATATCCTAGATCCGAGTATCCGACCCAGATTGTACCACCGCAACTTCAACCCGGCGATGCAACCCCCACCCTCTGTGTCACTCTGGCGCTGGTTTCAGAATCCTTTCCCGCAAAGTTTCGTTTTTTATAAGTTGTAACAACTTGCATTGCTTATTCTAGAAATTAATTAATGTTGAAATTAGATTTAACAAAATTCCAGCAACATAGTAATATCTATAACATGCCAAGGCGCAAGAGACCAAAATTTTACTCTCAAGTTTTTTAATTTTTGGATTAATCTTTGGTTAGCCATGAATGATGAACCATTGGGTTAGAGGGGAAAAAATGAGAAGAAAAATTGTATTAGTTTCTTAGCATAGGGAACAGAGAGAGAGATAGAAAGAGAAGAGAGAGTGCAATGAGAAGATATAGAGTTGGGGATAGATTTGGTATGTGCAGACTATGATAAGATCATGTATATAATCTAATCAAGCTGTCAAAAAAAATAGGTCCATGATGAACCAAAATTTTCATGGGTCCATTTTAAACCGAACCTGATTCACAATTGGAATACAATAATCATAAAAAAAAGGGCTTAATTGCACTTTTACCCCCTATCTTTTTAAAAGTTGCGATTTTGACTGTTTTGTGTTTTAATTAGTTAGGGGACTAAAATCGCAACTTTTGGAAAGATAGGGGCCAAAAGTGCAATTAAGCCAAAAAAAAGTAGCGATGGAAAAATAAAGGGCAACTAGAGTTTGAAATTATATAATAATTGTAGCAGCAAGCAAAAGAAAAATTGTGTGAATTGGAATTGAAATTGTAAGTGTTGGAATTGAAATACCGAATTTTTCACTGAAAGGTCAGAGACTAATCCGGATCAGAGGGCACATGACATTGAGACCTTAGGTCAAAAATTGGGGTATGACACTTATACCTCCAGATATGTAATATTGATTATGCAAAAGTCCTTGGTTGGATCTGGGCCGAATTGAAGTTGATTTGACAATCTAAATTGTATAAAAACAATAACAAGGTGAGAGAAAAAAACAACGCCGCACAAAGACGACAAACAAAACAACTTCCCATTAAGATGACAAAATTACGAAAGAAAAAACTAAATATGTATGAAAACTATGTATTCAAAGTAGATGGAAAGTAGAAAAATAATTTAGAAGAGTGATTTCGGGTCAGGAATTGACCCTATATCTTTCCTTTTTAGTGGATAAAGAAGAAGAAACTTGGATTTCTGTGGTGGCTCGCGAGTGAGAGCTTACTATAACGAGTCTTCTTTTTCTTTAATTATTTATGAGATATTTAAATTTTTAATAATAGTTATGCATAACACAAAATAATCTTATATGTATCTTACCCTACAATAGAGAAAAATTGCACATTTTAATTTATTTTATTTATGCTAACTATCTTAATTTCTACTATTGTAATCCAAGTTTAGAGAGCTAATTTACGTTGAAAACTAAATCAATATTTCTTTGTTGAGGAACAAAAAATAATATTTGATAGTTAAAGAATTTTAAACATATATGAATATGATATGTTGGTTAATGATTTTTTATTTGTAAATTTAAATCATCTTTGTTTTGATATACTTATATGTGTCTGTCATGTAACCAAAAGAAAAATATACGTGTTTGTGACACAACCTTATTTAATACATATAACTTAGAATATACTATTTTTAAGGTTTTAGGTTCCTCCGACGCCAATGTTGGTGGGCTACTGAGTAGCGGCTACTCCATATAAAACTACTCGAGTTTAAAATGAAAAAATGTATACTACATGCAACCTAGATGATGATGATGATGAATAATAATAATAATAATAATAATAATAATAATGATGATGATGATGATGATGACGACGACAGTGGCGGAGCCAGGAAAATTATAGTGTCTGGGAAAAAATTTTATCGTAAAATATGGCGTGTTAAGAACGTTAAAATATAGCTTTACACAAAATATTAAAAATTTTCGACAAACGACAAATTAATTATGAATTTTTCAAGTGTCAAAAACTCAAAAAACAAAACAACGGAAATCTCGACCTATAAATCAAATTTCGAGTTCATCATTTGCAGAGACATCTATAAAAATACACAAAAAAGATCTGTAAAGTTTCATGACATTTCGAAGTCGTTTCAGATTAGTTTGATTTTTCAACCAAAACGTGCAAAATTGAAATTTTGTTCCGAGTAAGTGTATACTCACAGGTCAAATTTAGTTCCCTAATTTTGCTGACATGACTAGAAGATGATAAGAACCTTCACAATGAAATTTTGTAGTTTTTAAACGAGATACAAATTAATTATAAATTGTTTAAGAAATTCATAATTATGGGGAATAAAAATTCATAATTAATTTGTCCCTAGTCGAAAAAATTTAATTTTTTGTGTAAAGCTATATTTTAACGTCCGAAACATGTATGGAAAAAATCATGAAATTTTTTAACATTTATGTCACATTTTTATACTACGCGTATATTATAGGATAAAAATAGGAAAAAACTCGAATTACAATGCTAGAATATATGTTTTTGATTTTACATAGTCAATTTGAACAATTAACCATTCAAAATAAGAGAGATGAACATGTCAATAGTGTGCTAAATAAAATTAGGAGATACATAAATGCATTTTTCGAGATCTCTTTACGTGTGAGAATTTTCAGATTTTGCCCAAATTTTATTTTTTTTAAGTAGGAAAAAGGCTATTGGGCTGGAGTTGGTACAAAGAAAGTAGCAGCTAGTGCCCAGGCTAGCTGGCGTTGCCACCGCCCTTGTCCGATGATGATAATAATAATAGTAATAATATTCGGAAAAAAAAATATAAAAAATAAAATAATATTCCGGTTTTTTCTACTCAATAATAAAAACTTTCCTAAAAAAAACATAGTGCTAATATATAGGAGTGTAGTACTCGTTTCTTGGAGGTTACTCTTCTTCCTTCCTCCCGTATCATAACCTGCCTTATTAAAGACAATGCATGATTCGCTTCTGATTCCATCCAAATTTTCAGGAATATCAATCTCGATTCTATACTCTATAAATAAATATACACTCACAACAAAAACCTTTGCTGCAAACATTACACATTACACACTCACATACAATATTTTCTTTTTCAACGATGGGTCTCTTCATATTCTCTCTCTCTTTTTTCTTGTTTTCAACCCTTTGTTTTTCCGGTGATCCAACTGTTTACGAGGAACTTCATGTTACTTATACACTTCGTTCACCTCTTGGTGTTCTTCAAAAGGTTCCTTCTTCTCAAACATAAAACGTGTTTCTTCTTAACAATTTTATAACGATCTGATTTATTGCAGGTTATAGCTATCAACAACAAATTCCCAGGGCCGGTTATTAACGTTACTACGAATAACCATGTATCGTTGAATGTTTTCAATGATTTGGACGAAGATCTTCTTCTCACATGGTTTGTTTTCAATACTTTATTTTACCACTAAACATATAAACTTGTACGGTCAGGGGGGTCGCGTCGACCATAGGTGGGAGGGGCAGCTGCCACCCTGGACGCCAATTTTTTAGGGCATCAAAATTATTATTTTTACTTAGTAGTTAGTACCATATAAATATATTTCTTTTTAACTCGCTTTGATCAATTCTACTAAAAATATATTTTTTGAATGAATGAATCTTTTGCAACAAAAAATACAATAAGAAAGACATTTGAATAATTATAAGGAGCACAAATTTATAGATTCGTCCAGACCACCAAAAATCTTACGACATACCTTGTATACATGTCTCATTTTAATATGTTCAAACAACACAACTGTTGTTCATATACTTCATGGCAATCTAATAAATTTGAGGATACAAATGGTTGTGACAGGCATGGTGTTCAAATGAGGCGTAACTCGTGGCAAGACGGAGTTCTTGGCACTAATTGTCCGATTCCTTCAAAATCGAACTGGACATACGAGTTTCAAGTCAAGGATCAAATAGGGAGTTTCTTTTACTTCCCTTCTACTAATTTCCAAAGAGCATCTGGTGGGTTTGGTCCCTTTGTTATCAACAATAGGGAGGTCATACCAATTCCCTTCGCGCAGCCGGATGGTGAAATTTTCTTTATGATTGGTGATTGGTATATTCAGCACCACACGGTTAGTAATCGTGGTTCATTGATCTTTCTTTTGTAAATAATGGCGATGGAGATTTTGTAAGTTTTTTTAGTTTTTATCATCATTACTATTGTGCATATCTGTTTATACAGGTTCTAAGAGCAACACTTGATGCTGGAGAAGACCTTGGAATACCAGATGGTGTTCTTATCAATGGGAAGGGACCATACAATTACAATAGTACTCTTGTACCAACGAGGATTCCTTTTGAAACAATTATTGTTGATCCAGGTATTGTCATCGCCATCACCTTTTATTGCTCACTTTGCCATTAGTTATCTTCACCATTTTCATGCCATGCATATACTTATATGAAGCACATACACTATCACCAGATACAGCACTGACACATGTCGGATACCAGACAGTAACCTTCATTCTGAAGGGTCAGTGCTAGTAGATATTGCGAGTTTTGGTGCCTTTCATTTTTTTTTTCCTACTAGTTTCTTAAGTATATTGGTTTTGGCTAGTTCTTTCCTCTGCAGAGTAATTTGTTTTGACCAGAGCCATTCGGTAAAAAAAAATAGTTTTAAACATCTCAAATAACTATATCTTAATTTTTCAGCTCTCATTCTTGATTTCTGTTAAAACATGAAATGTATTATTTTGCTTTCTCTTTTGGATCCTTTTTCTAATACCTTGTATTTTCTCAAATGGTATTGATGATTTTGGAGTCTGTTATTAATGGTATTGTATAACATTCAGATTGGTAATAACTTGCTGGCTGCATTTGTTTCTTATTACTGCATTTCATTTTCGAGTTACTTTACCTTTAAATCTGACATAGATTTTCATCTTATATTTTACTGCATTTTGTTCGCAGGCAAGACCTACCGAATTCGTGTGCATAATGTGGGAATTTCGACTACATTAAACTTTAGAATTCAAAATCATAACCTATTACTGGTAGAAACAGAAGGGTATTACACAACTCAGAGAAATTTGACCAACTTTGATATTCATGCTGGTCAATCTTACTCGTTTCTGCTCTCCACTGACCAGAACGCGAGTACAGATTACTATATCGTTGCAAGTGCAAGGTTTGTGAATGAATCGTTCTGGCAGAAGGTTAAAGGTGTTGCAGTTTTACACTATACAAATTCCAAGGGTGCAGTAACAGGTCCTTTGCCTCCACTACCAGATGATGTTTATAACGACGGCGCATCAATGAACCAAGCGAGAAGTGTCAGGTTTGTTTCTTAGAGGATTATATCATATCATATGGTTTACAGTTTACTGTTACATTGTTCTTTAAGTATTGTTCCTTTGATTTGTTGATTTTTTTCATCGTTTGTGATTGTTAGTGAGGTTAATATATTAACTACTCACCTATAACTTGCTTCACAAGGGTAACCGGTTACAAGATTTGAGTGATGTGTCTTTCCTTAACGACTTTAGTCCTTGAATATGCCTTCAGTTAGCCAAATTGGTCAATACATTGTAGGATGCTTTTGTAATTTTGATGCAGTCGTGAACTACGGTGACCTCTCTTCACATATTTAGGGACCAAAATGATATTATACTCCAACAACTCCCCTTGCGAAGTTCAACTAACATGTAATAATAGTTAAAAATATTCATCAACATATATGAAGAGTCAATCATTGTGACCTGTTTTGTTTACCTTGATGTTTTCAATTCATTATACTCAATTTAACATATCTTGCTTTTCTTTTGAGATGAAAGTTTTTGAGTTGAAAACTATAGATTCTCATAGTAGAATTTATACAAACCATTATTGTCTCCAATCATTGATTGACAACATTGCTATTTATATGCATTGATTTCTCCGTAATGATGTTGATCAGGCTAAACACATCTGCCAGTGGACCTCGTCCTAATCCACAAGGATCCTTTCGGTATGGCTTGATCAATATTTCTGACACTTACGTTCTCCAAGTTATGCCGCCAGTGACGATTGAAGGTTCTACTTGAGCTACCATCAACGGAATCTCATTCCGTAAGCCTGACATTCCATTTCGCCTAGCTGACAAATATCAATTACGAGATATTTACAAATTTGACTTTCCGAGCAAGCCAACGAATAGAACGCCAGTTATTGACACATCAATAATCAATGGTACCTATAAAGGATTCATTGAAATCATATTTCAAAACAACGATTCCACGGTACAAAACTTTCATCTGGATGGCTACTCATTTTTCGTTGTTGGGTATGAATCATCATCTTTCACTTGTGTAACTAATTACAATTTGATTTAATGATCACAGTCTTGACAATTAATTTCTTTGATTTAGGATGGACTATGGAGATTGGTCGGAAAATTGTAGAAACTCTTATAACAAGTGGGATGCAATTTCCAGCAGCACCACCCAGGTGTGTTCTATAGTATCAATTTTTAAATTTATTAGTTATATGTACATTGATGGGGACTTATTCATTGCATATTTACCACTATAACAGGTATTTCCTGGAGGATGGACAGCAATCCTTGTGTCTTTGGACAACGTTGGATCATGGAATTTGAGAGCAGAAAACCTAGACAGATGGTACCTAGGTCAAGAAACTTATTTGAAGATTGTCAATCCGGAAGAAGACGGTGACACAGAAATCAATCAACCAGCTAATGTTCTGTTTTGTGGTTCTCTCAAAAGCTTACAAACGTAACTTCTCATGCTTCCATTGAATTTGTTTTTTAAATAATAACTTATAGAAATTTTTATCTATTTATAATAGATAGATTTGCTAATTTGAGTAGCTCCTATACTTGCAGCCCAAGTCCACCACCTTCTTCTTCTGCAGCTTCTACTTCGGGATGTTGCTTCATTTTCACTTTGGTCTTGGGAATTCTTGTTGTGATTTTTAGGCATTTTTAAAGTTTTCAATAGTGAATTTTTAGGCATGTCAGGAAGAGTGATTAGTAACTTCTTTATTTTTTTTAGTGATGGCACTTTGTAAACATTTTCTGTGTATACTTTTGAATGATCATCAATGCATACACTAAGAAGTGAAATGACACTAGGGTTGCCAAATTCTCTTTGTTGGGCTCTTTTTGAGGATTTGAGATATATCTGATATAGTTTCTTCATTGCCTTCCCAGCAAAACCTGCACACACTGCTTGCTTAATTCTAACACAAATGCCTTGGGCAATAAGGAAAACACGCATGACATAAGTAGGGATAACCTGGATCAGAACCATGTCGAGAACTCCTCTCCCAGTGAAAGACAAGTTCTTTTCCTTCCATCCTTTTAATTTGCTCCAAATTCTGTCCATTAAGAAATTGATGACCTGGTTTTTTTGATCTGCCCAGATGATATGAATAGGCATATAGGACTTAAAATAATTTTTATCACCCTGAAGCATGTTTGGGCTAAACACAATTTCAGACTTGCTGAGGTTTATCTTTTGAACTAATCCGTTGATAGTCTGCAAAGATGTCCATAAGATGCTTTGGTTCGTTCTTATTTAGTTATTTGCCCTACGAAAACCATGTTCTTATCAGCAAAAAACAGATGAGAAATGGGAGGAGCATTTCTAGTTGCAGCAATACCATGAATTTTTCCTTGATTCTGGTAAGAAACTACTATACCAAAGATAACCTCATCAAAAATAGCATTTAATAAGGGAAGATCATTGTAATCAATTAAAAGATTGTTTGGTTTTACACTTAATATACAATCAGACGTGTAAACAATTACAAAGCAGTTGGAGATGATTTTGGCGGCTAGAATTATTCCTGGAGTGCCACTGTGCGGCAATACACATAGGACTTATCATACACCTTCATGGTGCTTCTCTGTGAGGAATGTGGGCCCTGACTTCATTGGGGAATTCACATTGGGTTTTATGTCGTCTGGAACATAATCGATTCAACATGAACTCCATGAAGATTGAATCAATTTGGCGATCCTACTAGCCTAACCTGTATCGATTCAAAATGAACTAAAAACTCTCTAACATGTGTTAGTCGATTCAGACCATTAGTTATGTCATTTAAGTTGATTCAAGAGTTAAACAAGTGTTTAAAAATAGGCATATAGCAGTTTTAGCCCCCTAACTTTCCCAAAGTTGCGATTTTGGCCCCCTAAGAAAAAAAACTACAAAATCACCCCCTAAGTTTTGCATCTGTGGTAGTTTTGGCCCCCAAGGTCAATTTTGACCCGGTCTACGCTGACGTGGCACCCTAAGTGAGGTGCCATGTGTAATTTTTTTCATTTTTTTTTTACCAAAAATTGACCTTGGGGGCCA
>Ga0315914_1001339_pt1 | contig 36478 bp, 13 predicted proteins | sample MpolenodulesMG_FD_203920 | JGI IMG/M metagenome (GOLD analysis project Ga0315914, IMG submission 203920) | Medicago polymorpha root nodule microbial communities from Los Angeles, California, United States - elongated nodules | ecosystem: Host-associated > Plants > Roots > Nodule | place: USA...
TCATTCATTTTTTTTTTTTTTTTTTTTTTTATATATTTCTAAATCAAACAAAGTTAAAAAGAAATTATTCAATGAAGTCAAGTCATCATTTGTTTTTTAACAAATTAAACACACATTCTTTTTTACAATAATTCAAATCAAATGCACTAATTTCTTTATCTGTATAGGTGTTGATGGATGTTTGATTTATGATACCCATTTTATTTTTTAGAAGTGTTATTTAAACAACCATTTTTGTTGACAATTTGTGGGACAATCTAAATATATAAAGAAATATGAGTATTGACACAATAACCAAAACAATTGAGAGAAAAAGTAAAAACAAAATATGAGTATGAAAAATTTTTTGTCAAAAAATAGTTTTTCAAATATCACTTCTATTTGTTTTTAAAGGAATTTATTTATAATGATATTCATTTATCTACTTCCTTTGATCACTGTACGTCAAAGAAGCAGAAGGGACCCCTGCCTGACTTTCAGTGGTCTAAAAGAATAAAGAAAAGAAAAGTCACAATGATATTATTAACTTGCATGTTATATTTTTCTTCAATAAATTTATTATAAATCAAATTATCCCTACAAGCAAGTATAAAAAGTAATACTTTAAAATAATTAAACTTTAGGTACTAGTTTAATATCTTGAAACATCAAAATACAAAGTTTAAATCTCCTATGAAGTTATAAGCTGGCCATTAGAGCTACTTTAATTAATTAATTTTTTTCATTCTCCATTTTTAAAATCTTTTAAAATAACTAAGATTCATTCAAGAGATTGATGTCTAGCTATATATACCACTTTGAACTTAGGTCCTCTTCATGTAATATGTCCCTCATTCTCTCTCCACCATATCTCAATTTTCCCATCTCTCACTGTTATCTTTCAACTTTTTAATCATCTTTGCTCTGTGCTTGGATTCTATCCTTCACCGTACAAAGGGGGCATGAGAGAGAATAGAAAGAGATAAAAGAGGAGAGAAGAGATGAGATGGATAGAGAGAATGTATGGTGATTGAGAGATGAAAGGAGATAATATCCAAATCAATGTTCATACTAATACAGTACGTGGTCGTCATGTCAGATTAATAATACAGTACATGCACATGATATTCAATCTTCACAGTAATAACTTTTGTATTTTCTGGACAATGTTCCAATCATTTTTTTTCAATGAGTAGAAGAAAGTTTACTAGCATAGATATAAATTTGAAAATTTTGTTGAAAAGTAACAATCAAGCAAAATAATTCAAAATTAGCAGTGTCTAAGCAGCACAAGTCTTGCAACATTATGACATCGTCTACAAAACAATAGTAAGATATTGTTAACTAAGATTTTCAGAAAATAAGATTGCCTCAAAAACTAAAAAATCAAGATTATACTCGCATATTATAAATTCATATATAATATTTATATCATAAAACTGTTGCATTATAAAAGAGCATTTCTTTTAATCTTAAAAAGTATAATATAATAGTTAAACTAGTGACTGCAAATTTACTATAAAATAATTTTAAAATTTTTACATAAAAAGTAATAATAAACAACTCATTAATTGTACCTTGCAAAGGACCAGTCTCATGAAAACGACTGCTCTATGAATTGATTTTTTTTTTTTTAACAAAATTGGAAGCTCAAAGACAATATTATGATATAGACAATATTATGATATAGACAATATCATGCTGTTGGCACCCAAGCAACTATCATTTGCTTGATTTCTCGTGGAAACAGACTAATTTTTATAGCTCTTTGGAAGGTGAATTCAACTCTTAGTATGTTTGTGGGGCAATTATCTCTACATTATTTAACCCAGTCGCCGAAAATGACATAGGGCTGTTGAAATGATACACACTATCTGTTTCTCAAGTTCATTCTCAGCAGCTATCTTATTCTGAGCTATATATGAGCCAGCCATGGCATCATCTAGTAGTTTTCCCTTTTAGGCAGAACTCCAATTTGAATTCTTACCATATTATTGAAAACTATAAAACAAAATCAATACAATGATGGTATCATTTAAGCAACAAAATGCACAAACTACAAATACATAAGCATATGCTTTACATTATCACTATTTATACAACACGGTAATCGGCTATGACCATCCCGTAAATGTCCATATTAGTTTTGCTCAAATGCAATTGTAGTTTGGTCTTAGCCTGTCTAGGCTATGTGTGCATACAACCTTAAAGCCCTAGGTGAACCAGCTCACCTCCTGCCGCGAGGTCCAGGCCCGCCACTTCTTCGGCCAGGAGACCGAGAAAACTGAAGGCGCAAGTAGCTTGACTCAGGATTGATTTCATCAACTTTATAGCCTGCGGAACCCAGAAAGAAATGAATGCATAATTAACAGAAAATCATAAACAAATTAGTTCAAATCCTAATAAAGTTTATCAGCGACCAAGATACTTTAGGAACCAAATAACTTGCAGAATTTAGTAGTACAGAATACAGAGGAGACACACAAAGTGAAGGATGATAATTAAATCAGAAGTAATGACCATGATATTGATAGTTAATATAACAGCATCTCTATATGTGAAAATTTAATGTACTATTGACCTAGAATATTACAAACAGAACCATGGATGTTGGGAACCATTTTCAGTTTTCACTTTCAGATATTCACTGCTCCAGTAACTGTAAAGTATTGGTTTGAATCGAGCTCTACATACATGTAATTCACACATTCAGTGTGACAAAGTGATTTACAATATTCCAAGTAGTAAGCCTTAGTAAATTTATGAATTATTATTTGTTTATAAACATTCAAATTCATCACCACTTAATAACCACATCTTGATTCAGCACCAACTACCTAAGGGCAGTTTACAATTTTTACATGCTCTATCAGGTTATAACTTATATAGATGATTCTCTATTAGAAAACTTACAAACCCAGAACATGAAATCAATTTCCTTTTATATCAGCATGTAAAAAGAAGTGATACCTTGCAAGGCGCTCAAGGCAGTTGCTGCACAAGCCGGATTTGCAAAATCTACAAAACAAAGGATTAAAGGATCTCCACCTCGCTGCAATAAACAAGCATTTCAGCATAAAGAGCACAGCGGAACTTTAAACCAATTAGGTGATAAACCAAGACAAAAGAGGACAAGCAACAACTGTTACAAACATGCACTTACATGTTTGGATTCTTTGGCCACAAGCCTTACTTCTTTATATCCGACAAAAGGGCGAAAAATATCTAAATATGACGTTAAGGAACTTGAATAATTTAATTAAAATGAATGAAGCCCAGGAGACACTGATTAAAGCATGATAATGCGATTTCTAAACAGTATCAGAGAAAAAAAATAAAAAGGATACGAGCCACTTCTCTTTTTGTGCTGTCAGATGGGAGCCCTTCAACATATAAAGTACTTGAAGCATCTCGGGGTAGTGGTATTGTCTCAGGTCCGGGCCTGGAAACTGAATCTATAGGTAACTGACCACCAAAATTGACATTACGCCCATTTCGTGCAAGATCAGGGCCACCACCAACACCACTAAGATGCCCCATGGTAGAAGGATCACCTAGAGAATGGCCTGGCAATTCACCAACACCCCTTGCAAATCCAACACCACCAATTACACTAGCTTCCCCAGAATTAAATGAAGTAAGCTGCTTCACAATCAAACAGGATGATAGTTTTCAGCAAACAACCAGTGATAGCTAGCACCTGTGCGCACATTAGATGTAAAATAAAATGGGTTATGATATTACCCCTGCACTCTGAAGGAAGCTGTCATAAGCAGACCCGAGTGTTTTAGTGTCGTTTAGCATTTGGTGACCATTGTTTTGAGCAATATAATTATGCAGCTCATTGCCTGAGGTCACACCAGAAGGTGCCGTATCTGCAACATTACAGAATCTGGTCTCAGAACTTCCATCTTTAGCAAAAAAACTAAATCTGAAAAATGCATTTAAAAAGGTTCGGTTTATTTGCAATAGCATATATCATTGCTATTCTAACGATCTTATATTATAGTGTTGGGTTGGGGAGAAATGAAGAAGAGGGGAGGGATCATTTTGAAATTTCCTTTTTTCCAATTTTTGGGGGGAGAGGGAAGGGGAGCAAAATCCTTCCATACACAATTTTGACTCACCATTTGGGGAATCAGAGAGAAGAGTGCATAAGAAGAGTATCTTACAATATCAGGATATTATTTAGAAATATCACATAGGATTAGTTTTTTACAGAATCTCTTAAGATTAGTTTCTATGGTAGTTATTATCACGGTTTGTTCCCATATTCAATTAAGATTAGGTATCTTGTGTCTGTATAAATAGAGGTTATGCTTAATTGTTTTGTATCATCAAATCAATAATCATGCTCTTATCTTCCGCCTTTAATCTTTCTCTCCTCTTTTTATCTAAAACCCCATAATTTAAACATGGTATCAAAGCGATCCACCGCTGGAACAACACGTTCTAGTGAGAATTTTCGACAAAGCCAATCTCAAAAGCATCTGAATCTACCGATCTTCCATGGCCCAAAATTTTGAACCCAGTTCTCACATTTTACTCACAAAAGCTCTCAGGCCGCTGCTTCAAATCCACATATCACGTGACACTTTCCCAGGGCTTATGAAATCGCTGCTGCTACTGTGCTCGTTGGCTTTTTCTAGTTCAATTGTCCCCTTGTTTGATGTGTGGGTCTGCAACTTTTGCTACGCTTTTATATCTGCGAGTTGTGCCTCTTCCTTACTGGCCTTCAGCTGCTTCTTTGGTGTTAGTGGTACTGTTGCTACGCCACCATTATATAGCTACTACTTTTTCGTTTTGGTTTCTTTCAAAGCTGTTGTGACACCTTTCAGTTAGGGCTGGAACTTACTGTTGTAAGCGCTAACCTAGTAAAGTTTGAATTTGGTTTGAAGTTGTGACACCTTTCAATTAAGGCTTCAGTTGTTGTATGTGCTGGCCCGATGTTGTTGTAGTTCGGTTTACATGTTCATAAAAATTAGTTATGGTTCTTGCACCAGTTTCTCTTCCACAGATTATATTTGAAACAAGCTTAAGGTGGAGTAAGCTTTAGCTCAATAAGGAGTGTTATAGAATATAAGAAAATATCTAAGAATATCAAGATATTATCTTGAATTATGTCATGGTTATTTTCTTGTCTTTTGAGTATATTTTAAAGATTAATTTCTATATTAGTTGTTATTATCATAATTTGCTTTCCTATTAAGATTAGGAATCTTGTATCCCTATAGCTAGGCGTTAGAGCTTAAACTCATTGTATCATCAATCATAAACTTATTTTAGTCTTTATTCTTTATCTCCTCTCTTTATCTAAAACCCCATATAATTTTAAAAAATATAATAAAATTGAACGCAGTATAAAAAATATTCGTGTTTAAAATGCAGATTAAAAATTTATAAAGATATAGAAAGTAAATGGGTCATTCCCCTCTCTCCTCCCATTGTGAACGAAACAAAGAGATGGTTACTTCCCCTCCCTCAGTTGAACCAAAGAGAGCCTTAATCAATAACTGTAATAGTATACATCTAAATACGCCATGTGTTAGAAAAACTTAGATAGCTAAACAGCATGTGCCACATAATGCCAAGCACTCTAACAACAAACAAACGTGCTTTAGGAACACTGCTAACAGCTACAAAATTGTCAGTACAACCAAAATTGATTGATAAATCCAGCATTGCTAACTGACTATTTGAACATTTGAGAAAGAATCTACGAACAGAACAGAATTACAAAATAACATGAACAGAATTAACAAAATCAAACTGTATCTATAAAAAATCAGGGACAAATCCTGCACATTGCTTCCATGAACTAGTCATCACACTCTAGATTCTAGATATAGCAAAATATCAAAGTAAAGAATATATAACAGTTAACAAATCAAGCATTCCAAATAGTCATGTAGCTGGTGGTCTCCACATAAATAAATTCATACAAATCCGTAGCAAATTTCTGCACCTACTTCTGTCTTTTTTTAACAAAGAATGATTTTAAATTAAATTCAAATAGTTGGATGTTCTTTCTAAAAACCAAGGGGGAAAAGCAATAGCTTTTGTAACTTGTAAAATACTTTTACAAAAGCACTGCAAAAGGACGAAACCAACTCCCTCAACCCAGCATACTAAAGGTATTGTGCCGTTGGAAAGAAGGCAGATTAACAACAGATTGCAGGGGTAGCCGAAATTAAGGCAGGCTTTCCAACACACCTCCTAAAGTGCGGACACGATGGGGTGAGCCCAGCAACTTTTTATTTTTTTTTCTTAAATGGCAAATGTTAGTGGTTAGTTTTTAGATTAATATTTACTCATTTGTCCGGGTTTGAACCCAGGACCTCCAACTCCTTATCTGTAGCTCATAACAGTTGAGCTACCCCCCTTCCCTTGATCTAAGATAAGGCTTTAATGCAATCTTAGAATTTAGAAAAAAGGCCTAACTCAACCCCTACAAAACCATCTTGTAAGGTGAGGATTGCCGATTGCAAAGGCCATATAAATGGGTGATGTAAGACTAAACTCACTCCCTCTACCAAGCACACCAAAGGCTTGTGCTACAAGCAATGAAGAAAGACAAAACAATTCAATTACAGACCGTAGAGGTAGCCACAATTAAGGCTGTCTGTTCAATCAAAATATTAAATAGCATCTCTTAAGACAAACTGTTCAATCAAAAGATTAAATACAAATAGCATCTCTTAAGACAAAACAAAATGCATAAATAAATATTAAATTGTTGCTAAACTTTGGAAAACCTAAGAACTGAAATACAAAAAGGCTAATCGTTCACAATTTTCTTTGAAAAAGCAAGAGGACTTGGATCATACAACAATGGATGAAAATTTATATTTTAATTTATAATATTTGAATCACCCAAAGAATAAAATGAAATAACCAAAATATCACAAGACTTCCAGATAAAACAAAAGCAACTTATTATTCAAAAAAGCTTAAAGGTTATTTTCAGCAACAAAAAAACTTAAACGGGATAGCACCCAAAATACTTACAAGCAAAAAAAAATAAAATAGAGGCATGGTCTTGCCATTTTATTTATTGTGTTTCAGATAGTATAAATTTTATTAAAAAGGAAATGGTGAAATGCGTGCGTATTTCACTCTTTATGCCAGTAGCAATACCATAGCAGACACCAGTGCAGATAGCTGCGTGTTATAGTAATTCTTCTTAAATGATATCAATTTATATCGATTACAAAGGAACAGTAACCAATCCTTAAGCAGAAGCAAGCAAACAGCTAAAGCAGTTTTCTAAACAAACAGGCAGGCAAGAGTGGAGAAAAATAAATGCAATCAGGCATAATTACACACATACATTCATATCATTATCACATCACAGCTTAACTCTACAAACAACGATGACAGCGATAACAACAACAGCAAAAGGCTTTTCTCACTAGGTAAGATCGGCTACATAGATCAAATGATGTTGTAAATCTTAGCATGGGCCACATGTCTTTACCACGTAAGCTCCACAAACAACGAAACTATTCAAAACCAATGGCAAGTGGTATAATAAAACTCAGTTTGTCCTTGCAGTCAGTATAGCGCAGCAGAATTTGAACAAACAACTATTTTCAGCAATCCGCGCAATTCAAAAACTTCGAAATCCACAATCTAATAAATTACAAAGACCAAACCCTAAATACCAATAACTTGAAAGATTGAATTTTTGGAAAAATAAAATTGAGAAAATGGGATTAAAGCCGCTAACCATATTCAGTACGGGGTCTTTTGAACATGCCACCGGTCCCGGGAGGAGGGAGATGCGGCTGCTGTCGATTCCAGAAGCCATCCGCCATTGCGAGAGATCAATAGAATGAGCAGAAGAAGACGGTGATGATGAAGAAGTTGATGGGGATGGTGGTGAATTGTTATGGTGTAGAAGATGGAGCTAATTGCAAATTCAGAAACCCTAATTTGGAAAATGATAAAACCCTAATTATTCTTCTTCGTATTCGCAAGATCATAAAAACATAATGTTCTACAGCTCCATTTTTGTTTTTCTTCCTTGACACCAGAAGTAAGAATGAAACAAGGTCTATAAGAAAAATCGGAGGGTATGAATAGCAAACTTCTAATTTCATCTAATTTCTTTGGGCTACATTTGACGTAATGGATAACACAAAAATTTCAAATTTTATCATACACCCCTACAATTTACTAAAATTTTCAATTTTGTCCCTTTAGATATTTAATTTTTTACCATCACGTTTTTTTTTTCCTTTTTCCATAATATTCAAATTGAGATTTCCACATTAAATCCAGAAAAGTATAAAAAAGTGTCCGGTGATGATGATGCTCCTGAAAAACAAATATACGCTATAACATAGATATACATGATTAGTGTTTTGAAAGTTTTTATATCATATTTGAAAATGCAAAATTAGGTTGTTGAAGAAATGTCTGAGCTTATAAAGCGTTGATACGATACTATCTTGTTGGTGTTATTATTTTATACCAATATAGATTTTAAAAGAAGAGGTTCTATTTTTAAACAATATATTCAAGTATACACAACACAATTATAATATATAATATATTTTTTAGGGGATCACATACAATATATTTTTTTGTCGATTTGATTTAAAATATTAACATGATATTAAATATATACATCAAAGAAATATTTTAAATATAATAATATATAGGTATATTTTAAGACGAAATCAAATTTTTAAAAAATAACATATGATATTTGTATATAAAAAGTAAATTATCATAATATTTATTCAGTAATCTCTAAAATGAATTATCTAAGATAAATTAATAAATAAAACATAAATTTTAATTTTTTTAATTAACTATTTGATATTTTATTTTTAATTTCCTAACTTGTGTCTTAAGGTAGAAGTTAATACTTCTCTTAAAAGAAATTAAGAATAAATATTGTGTCAATATAAAGTTTTACATCTGATGTCAACGAATCTTATCTTGCTAATTTGACCTTAATACGAATCTTATCTCGTTAATTTGACCCTAATCAAATATATTGGCCAAGTTTAAGGATTTGGCTATGTGTTCACGGTGTTGATAAGATCATTTTTGAGGCAAAAAGTTGTCCCATCATAAATAAAAATCACATCGTGTTCTATTAGAATTTGGCTTTGTGTTCACGGTGATGATAGGATCGGTTTTTAGGGAAAAAGTCATCCCATCATAAAAAAAAAATCACATGTTGTTCTATTAAGGGAGCTTATGAGGTGTTTTTTCTTTTTGAAGAAGAGCTTATAAAGTGATGTTACTATCTTAGTGGTGTTATTATTGTATATTAATGCATATTTTGTTCTTAGTATAACATATGAAATGTTGAGACATATACATGCATTATAACTTAACTCAGTTGGTAAGGACAATGCATAATATATGCAAGGTTCGGGGTCCGAACCCCGACCACCAACGAAATAAAAAAATATACATGCACTCTACTTTAAAGAATAACTTCTTCAAAAATTATGATGAACGTATGTGCTTTTAAGAAACAAATTACTCTAAATGTTGGGATATATACATTATGAAAAATTCTTATACATCTTTTTCGATACACATTTTCAGATAAATGTATATGTATTTTTCAAGAACATCAACATCACCATACACCTTTTTTAATACTTTTCTAGATTGAATCCGAAAATACCAATATGAATATTACGGGAAAAAATGAATTGAAAAAGCTGTGAAATATTTCCATAAAATATATACTACCAAAATGTTTATTATAGTTTTACGGTAAATACAAACCTGAAATCTCATGAGAGAGAGAGTTGTTGACTCCAAATTTTGACCATTGATTTTAATAATAGTTAATGGTTGTGATAGATTACTCTTAATCCCTATCATAAGATTTTACTACTGGAGAAACGAGAATTTGAATCTCCAATAGAACTCGTATGCCTGCGAGAATCCTTGGAGAATCATCATGATATGATACTTAAAATAAGGAGCGATGATGGATTATTAACAGAGATTGTTAGTTTCAAAATAAATTAGAATGAAGTAAGTTTAGGAGATTAGTTTAATTCTGCTTTATCTTTTAGTAGCAAATTATTTAGGGATTGTAGTATAACTATCATTGCTATTATGTAGTTGTCATAGTTATCTAATTATGAGTATGCATCAGCTTCCGTGTTTCCTCACAATAGGAATAGATGAAAAATAACTAGTTCCCTTTTCTAAAATCTATCTAAATTCTGGAGTGTGATCCCTACTCGAATTGAGTCGTATCGTTTGGTGCTTTGAATCTTGTTCTTATTCCCACTACCCTTTAGTTGGAGATGACGATCTCGGTTTTGACGGTGATGGCTTCAGGTAGATTCTTTGCTCTGAAAAATCCTTCAATGATAGGGGATTATCTAAAGCAACAAAGATGCTAGAAAATACGTTATCAATGAGAGGCTCTACTCTCACATGGTGGCTATGGAAGGTGGTCTCAATCACACCTAAAGTCGATTTGGGAATCATTCATAATTGTCTTTCTTTGGCAATTTCACCCTTAATTTAGAGATGTGTTGCCACTCTCTACTAATGAAGAGCTGTCATGGAACTCTGATCTTGAAACGCTAAACATGAATTCCGTTCCCACAATCCATATAGAGACTTGTTACCAATGTAATAACCACGTTGTCAATGAGTTCATGGAATGTCTACCACATACAACAAAGTTTTTAGACGAGGAAGAACAATCGAAGGTCGAATCGCATCTATGTACATTTGTTGAACAAATCGATTACCTTCTCCATGCTGTTATGTTTCCAAATTGTGGTATTCACCTTTGGAGGAGAGACCTTGCATATAGACAAACAATCCTTTCACAACAGTGTCGCTAATTTTTCCTTGCAATATGGATGAGATTCCACAATTGAAACCTCCAGATATAAAGCCATAATTGTCATCACCATTCAAACCTTCAGATCCAATTTTTGTTATGCCGACGTTGAAAATCCATGTAGCGGGGAACGCTGCAAAACATCCACCTCATTGTGATTCTATTCATTTAAACAAATATACTACGAAAGAATCATGGTTGTTTGTTGAAGATTCATCGACAAAAAAAAAAAAGAAACAACTAGATATGAGCGATTTACTCCATGTATTTCCTCTGAGTTCAAGTAATGGCATCCAAGAAAGTTCATTTGTTACAACCTTGTATTTCATTATGATGGGAATCAATGAAAAATAACCAATTCCCTTTTCTAGAATCAATTTAAATTTTGAAATGCGATCCCTACTCAAATTGGGTTTAACATCATTTCACACCTACAAATTTGTGTGTGCCTTCAATGTCAAATGATTGACTTACAAGAATTTAGCACATCTAATTTTGGGTGATACCTTTATATATTCCTTCCATATTAAAATTCTTATTCATGGGTTTGATTATCAATATGAATGAAAAGTATATGATTCAATTCAATTAAAAACTTCGAGATGATGTTAAGGCTATACATTGCGGTAGTAGTCAAACATCGTTTGTTTGACGTTTTAGCGGCATAGTCTTTATTAGAAAAAAAAACTAAAGAGTAGAAAAGTCGCAAGGTAGGGATTAAGAGTAATCAATAATAACCATTAAGGACCGGAGGGAGTATATTTTTTGTCGATTTGATTTAAAATATTATTATGATATTAAATATATATCAAAGAAATATTTAAAATAAAATAATATATGTACATGTATATTTCAAAACGGAATCAAAATTGAAAAAAGTAACATATGATATCTATACTATATATAAAGAAAGTACATAGATTTGGGCTGCCTTTTTCCCTTTCCAATTTTACTTTTCATTAAAAGTATTTTATTTACTATTTTATCCTTTTTATAATATTACTTAAATTGTTAACTAAAAAATAGTTAAATCTCATTAAAATAAGAACAACCTCACTACAATACATGGAACATTGCCCTTAGATGGTCATGCAAAGCATATACACTTACGAAGGTCTGTCCATAATGAAGGCATATATTGAACATTATTAATGATTCTTAAACAAACAATATGTAAAAGAAAATACCAAATGTTGTTGACAAACAAATTAAAGTGTATATAGTGTATTGAAGTGTGATGGATGAGTATCTGGAGCACTATTCCGATGTTATCTCTTGGTTATAGGTGGAAAAACGGTGATGGTAATGATATTAATGTCTGGAAAGACCCATGGAACCGCACTCGCCAGAATTTGTGGCCTTCCTCAATTATGTCAAGCAATTTCTTACTATGTCTGTCTCTCAACTTTTCAATCCAACAACTAACACTTGAAATCGCGACTTTATTGCTTCTATCATGAACACACAAGATGCATCCGATATTTGTAAGTTACCTTTGCACTCTCGAACTCATTCTGATACAATTATTTGGAATGCATCTCCTGATGGCTCATACACAGTCAAATCTCCCTACATGATGTGTTTGAGTATTTCAGACCAAAGGACAAACTATCATGTCTCTGGTTATTGGAAGTTGATATGGTAATTGCGTATTCCGCCTAAAATTAAACATTTTTGTTGGATATTGCTTCGTAGTTGCTTACCCACGAGGTTTAATTTACAAAGTCATGGAGTCCATTGTCAGTCATCTTGTGTGGTTTGCAAATATTGACCTGGAAGATGAAATGCACATGTTTATGCACTGCAGGTTTGCTACTGATTGTTGGAAAGAGGCAAATTTTTGGGACAAGATTGAGTCGTACATGATGTCAAGTGGTACTTTTTCATCCAATATCTTTGCCATTCTTAGAGTGCTTGAAATGGACAATCGTGCTAGATTTGTCGCTATTTTATGGAGTATTTGGCGCACGCGTAATGTTTGTTTATAGGAGCAAAAACTTGTCAATGCACATGCATATTGTGTCCTAGCCCTGATATGGTCCGCGATTACATGTGGTGCCACCGTCTCAATGATGATGTGCAGTCTGCTACTCCAGTTTGGTCTAAACCATGGGCAGATTGGATCAAGTGTAACTTTGATTGTGCCCTTTTCAAAACCGAAGGAAAATTTATTGGTATATGTTTTCGAGACATCTTTGGACATCTTATCCAAGCTAACTCTATGGTATTTCCTTTTGTTACAACTGCAACTGAGTGTGAAGTTACCACTCTACATTAAGCCCTCCAAATTGCTCTTGACCTTGGCCTGAATCGAGTAGTATTTGAAAGTGATTGTCAACTAGTTGTGAATGCAGTCCTTAAAAATAGCTCCTATATGAATGAACTAGGAAGTTTACTCTCTAATTGTAGGACTTTGCTTTTATCTAATGCTAGTTAGGCTCTAGCTTATATTAAGAGACAAGCTAATATAGTCATTCATAACCTTGCTCGAGCGTCTATATTATATGCTAGTTCCAATATTTTCTTTTATCCTCCCTATTATATTCACTCTAATATTTTAGATGAAATGAAATGAGTTAACTTTTCCCAAAAAAATACGTAGTGTTTTCCTTGCAGGTTAAGCTGGTACGCATGAACTTTTAACTTAAATGCACAAATAATTTTTAGAAAAAAAGTGACAATGGTTATTTCAAGCCATAAAAAAATTGGAAAAAATAATAAAAAGAGTGAAGATTTAATTTAATCTTTAAAAATTTGGAAGAAAAAAAAAACTTAGTCCTAGAGAAGAAAAAAAAGGAACAACTCAATTCCTAGTGAAGTTGCATTTAGAAAAGGGACAATTAAAGGTAATTAAAAACTGATACTTTAATCTCTGACAATAATAATAATAAAAAGATAATTTGATTCATGCATTAGAAAATGTCATTTTTTTTGTGAGGTAGTGTAGTGGTTAAAATTCACCTTATAAAGTGAACAACCCCTGCATAATACATATAATGTATTGTCCTACCTACTGAGCTATGCTCACGAGACAGAAAATGTCACTCCTACTAGTACCAGCTATGACTTTGGTACCCATAGAAAAAACTATGACGTTAAAAATAATAGATATTGTCTCGTAAATTCTATTACAGATCCTCAAAATTAAGGTTTCTCTCAAATCTTATATGAAGAGTGTCTCATCTAATTAATTTTTTATTGTAAAAATATATCTAAAATATGTTGAGGGATAATATAACACACCATGATGGTATTTATACGTTTTAATTGAATTTGGATGAATATCCAATTATATGTGAAATACAAACAGTTGAAGGATGAAAGAAATTGCAGTAGTAGTAGTATAATTTAATAAGATATTGCTAGAAATATGATTAATAAGTACTAGGGAAAGAAAAATATCAAGTACCTTTCTCTTTCGTTTGCTTCTTTTGGATGGAATATATTCTCCATTATTAGTTCCAATGTAGCCACAGAACATCCATGCTGATTCCAGAATATTGCAAGCTCATTATTCTAAATGCACATGAGTGATCAGTAGTATATACGAATATGAAGAATGCTAACAACACTCTCTTTTCGACACTCTCTCTAACACTCACTCTTTTATTGGATAAAATCAATGTATGTCCTACCACCTTGTGTGGGTTTCATTTCCAAAGTATATGACCCACATTGATTTAACCTAATGAGAAAGTGAGTGTCCAAAAGAGAGTGTTTGTTAGCATTCCTCATACGAATATTGTTTATTCATTTCAGTATAACAGTATATAATTCTATTTTGTACATAAAATACAAATGGCCACTATAGTTCCAGTAATTTATACAAGCATCCTCACACCCACTCCAAAAGAAGAAAAAAAAAATCAACTGAACCAAATTGCAATTCAACACCCTTACTTCCTCCTAATAACTCCAATGTTCACCAAAAACTTCTCCCCAATTCTAAGGCAGTTTTATTTTTAAATTTCTTTTTATAACAGTGAATTATTACTTTTAGATAGACGAACACAATGGATATTTTAGTCTTCAAGAAGGTAGTTATATTACAGGGTTCATTTAATATGAACCTCTCCAAATGATCCAAAGGTAACCTTTCATTAAAAAAAAGAATTTTATAATAATAAAAAATGAACATCAGATATAATATATTATTACAATTTAGAATTCAGATTTGGACCGAATTTATATTAGAGACTTTTTTTGTCCATAGATGAATTGACAAATATCACATAAAACTCATACATACGATTATAAGGTTTCAAATTTGAATCTATATGAAGATGTCCAACCTAATAATATTGAGTTAGATTTTACAAACCATTAAACTCTCCATTTATTAGGTGTTAATCTAAAATGTTTTACATTACCAACACATCATAACTAATAATGTATGTGACTTTAATTGGGGTTGTGTGTGGCTAGTTGCCTGTCATCCATGAGGTGCTTGACACAAGTTCTATATAAAGGCAATGCTGATTTCAGTTTTGAAAAGCCAGAAAAATGTGAATATTAGGAAACTAAAAGAGGGGACTTTTGTAAAACAGTTGGTGCTTTTTAGGAGGGATTCTAGGGGTGAAAAACATGGAAAATGCCTTGTGATAGTGAAAACCATTGAGTGATTCTAAGAGTGTAAAAAATAGAAATTTAAAGGAAGTTATTTGAACATTGAGAGTTAATTTTTTTGGTAACTCTTTGTAACTCTCTTGATCAAGGAAAAAGAGTGAGACAGAAAATGGTAGAAATCAATTTGCTTTTGGAGAGCTCGAGGAAGCTAATTTTTTGTAACAATTTGCATCTTTTTTAAGAGAATTGCTAGCAACATTCTCTTTTCAATACTTTCTTAAACAATCACTCTTTTATTGGATGAAATTAATGTACATCCCACTACTTTATTCGAGTTCAATTTTCAAAATGTAAGACCATCATTGATTTAACCCAATTAAAGAGTGTTGCTAACACTACTTCTTTTTGTAAATACTTTTTGACAGTGGATTGGAGAGATGCTCTATCTCCTTCATATGTAGGTCATTGTTGGACTGAATTGGATAAATAAATTTTTGTTGTGTTGTTCCTCTACTCTATTCTCTTTTATCTTTGTTTTTTGGTTCCATTGTGGAGCAAGTCTTCCATAGTCACAAGACTATGGCCACAAGTTTAGACACACACATAAAAGTAAAATATAAAATTAACTTTATTATTACTTTTGAAATAATTAAAAGAATAAGATGTGAAATCTATATTTTGTGAGTGTGCCTAATTTTTTTTTTATTTGGTTTTGTGATCATGTAAGAATAAACATCCATTGTGAATTTTCTTTACACGCATATTAGATATAGATTTGGATATTGTTGCTTGATTTGTTTGCATATTGGATGACATGTTGTGATAGTTGCTCCACGCATTTAAGTTTGCGGCTTAGGCCTGAATTCACAATATTATACAAATATATTTTGGGATGGAGAAAATATTTTATTTGACTAATAAACTTTATTTTTTTATATTTTTTTTATGAGTTTTGCTAATCAGTACCCTAAAGAGTAAAGACAATGATTAAGGATGTTAAAAATAAAAAAAATTCATTCAAAACAACAACTTTTTGATTTTCATAAAGTTAAACATTCCATTTTTTTATCAATTTTCAATGGATAATTTCTACATTAATTTTCTTAACTAATGTCTTAAAGATACTCTTTAACATTTTTTTTTTATTTAAATGCAGTTTTGAGTCGACACACCATCTATATCTAAACTTTAAGCTCAACTTTAATTTGTTTCCTTTTGCTGAAAACTTATATAAAAGCACTGATTACAACACAATCAACCCTACCATCATCAATCTGTCCCTAATGTATGTCTCTGTTACCACACGGCAAGTGGGTCCAATTTTATATCCCTTCCTATTTTGGTACATTTCGTGGGGACCTTAACTTCGTTGTCAAATTTATTATGCCAAAAAAAATACAATTCCTTAGTCACGCTACACATGTTGTAATACTCGTCTTCTCCACGAACTTCCTCTTATATGGCATTGGTTAAGGGACGTTTCAATTCAAATATAGGGTTATGTTAATATGTGCGATGTTAAGGATTTCACAATTAGTTTTATTAAAAAAACTTATTAATTTTTAACTTTTTGAGATGAATTTTACATGATTTTTAATACATAATTTTTATTTTTGGTACCTTATTATGTGTTCTTGAACACATGTTAGCATATTTTCTTTTTAAGGAAATCATTAGCATTTTCTTAAAATATAACCTTTATTATGTAAAAATGAATCTAGCAAATTAACAAAAGAATACAGCTTTAAAATAACACATTTTGATACAGGATCATATTTCATTTTGGTCATATAAATTATCTATTTCTATATGCCTTCTAAAAAAAATTATCTTTCATTTTAAAAAAAATTAGCAACATTTTTTTTTAATATTCTTTCTAATTTTTACTCTTTTATTAGGTGAAACTCATATTAGTCTAACCCTTATATATAGGGTTTATTTCCAATGTGTGGTTTACTCGATAAGGAAGTGCAGACTAAAAAAAATAGTGCCCATTGCATTTCTATATATAATTTTCTCAAAGTTGATATAGTGATTGAGGTCTCTATGACATCACCTCGTGATCATTTAATGCCCTATATAGAGAGAGTTTAGTCCCCAAGTCATTGATTCCACATTTCTGTGTAAGACTTAGTACAGCAGTTTCAAACTTTCAGTTCCTTTAGTCGGCCATTAATTTCCATGGAGGCCCACAATTCACCTAACCAACAACACTCACCCTGTATTTAATGTGCTCCCAATCCTTATACTTACATCATCATACTGAAACAAAATTACTCGACTCTTACATTAAAAATAGATATGGTCTCTCTGAAGAGAGTTTATAGAATAAGATATCACAATTTAACTCGAATTTATTCATTATAAATTAAGTTTAGTCCAAAGGAAACTACAATATATAACTAGCACACATATTTCACATTATATGTTGATTTTACAAGAACGAGTTTTTTTTTAATAAGATTTCATATAAAAATAAACATACATATTATATTTACTTTTCTCTTTTCATTACCTAATTCATTTGGCAATACTCTTACTTTTTGTCTGGTTAATTAGTTTCTACTATCCACAACTTGATGAAAACACCCTCCCTAAGGACCCGTTCCAATGCCTCATAAAGAGTTTCTTTAGTCACTTTTTAATTGGATAAAAGTATCCTTCAATTTTATTTTTGTTGGATAAAAGTACTGTTGCTTCATGTTGTCTCATTTATTGCTACAAGCTACCAAAAGCATAGCACAAATATCACTCCCCAACAGCCAAATCTTAAAGCACATGATCCTGCATTTACTCTCCTCCCCCATTTTTCCGCACCTTGTTCTTCTTCATTAATGCTATTTTACTTTGTACCATTTCCATAAATTCATTCATATTTACTTCAAATGCAAGCCACCCTAATTTGCACTACATAAATTCCCTTCTTCATTTATTAACCTTGCTTCATTAATTCATCATCATACTCTATTTTTCCTATTTTAAATTTTCCTTTTCTTTTGAGGTTCTTGTCTTGTTATAAAGGAAACTACACTTTGGTTGGACAAAATGAATAGGAGACATTTCAATGTGGTACTAGTGCTACTACTTTTGGTGATATATTTTGTTGGTCATGGTTATGGCTCTAGACACAATCAAGTTTTCAAAGTGTATCCCAAAACTAAGGACCTTCCTTCAAGTGTCCTTGGTTTGTTGCCAAAAACAATGCCAATTCCACCTTCAGGGCCTTCTAAGAAGCACAATGACATTGGAATACAAAGCTCAATGGGAAAACCATAGAGGATTATATATCTTATTCCTTCTTATTAATTTCACCTAGCCACTATTCTGATCTTATATAGAAAATCTAATAGGTAATGTATATGCATGGTGTATTTAACTCTTCATTGTATTTTGTGATCTTTACTTTTCTTTTTATTTTTCATTTCCCTTCTTTTTGATTACTTTTATATAAGATCATTTTCAAGGGACAGAATAGAATAATTTCAGAATGAGCATAACCTTTAAAGGGTATATGTAGATTTGTCTTCTCTTCACATAGCATGTGAATGATATATTTAACTTAATATATGATTTGTAATATAGTATCCCTTAATGTTTTGGTTCAAACCAAGAAGTGTTTTGTGGCTTAATTTGCTTAAGGATAAAAAAAAGCTTTGTACAAGCAAAAGAGAAAAAAAGTAACAAGGTCATGTATATTGTTGATATTTAATTATGGTTGATTATTTTATTATTATGATCGGGTAAGAAAATAATGAAGTTGCATTGTTGATTCTAGTTGCTTAAACTCTTGTATTTGTATTCTAATCAAGCTATTAATTTCAGTGGGATCTGTAGTTTGAATGATGCATGCAATTAATTAATTCACTGTTGGTAAGAGTGACCATACATTGATTCTCATAAAATTTAGGGAAGTGACTTGCGAATGGTCCATTGTTATGATTTGATTTTTGATCTTAGTAATTAAATGCCAAATAAATGGTTGTACGAGGACCATTGTTTTCCTAGCTATACTGCATACTACACCCCCTATAATTGCAATAACTTGTATCTTGTCGCTAACCTAATGCCTAGTTTTTTGTAATTCAACTACTAGTACTACATAGAGTTTGTCTCAATTGCTCATACATGCTATACTCGACTACTTAACAAGTCAAATTGAATCCATTCCTTCCCTTTTATCTCCTTTCCTTTCCCAACTTTCTATCTCTCTTAATCTTACTCTCTCTTTCTTGAATATGCTTCTATTTTTAATGAAGAGAGAATCATATTAAGAAAGAGATAGAGTGGGAAGGAGAGAAAAGAGAAGGAGATAATCCATATTCGATAAGAGTAGTTTAGCAAATTAAATTCATTTTATCATATAAATAAACATGGTCAATTATTATTTTTTAAGAAATGTACGTTAATCGCCTTTAAAAGACATGTAATCGTTGAAGTAATTTTTTTAGTTGATGAAAAGAAAATAACATTTGCAAAAAAAGATTTGATTTTTTTTAATACCATGTTATTGGTACGAAGTTTCCATTGCTACTTAACAACTACGGATCTTCGTCAGAGATTTCGATATTTAAATCCTTCATTACATTTAATTTTTAAAGGGTGAGATTTCACTCAATCCTCTAATCATCGAAGATGATCCAGTCCCCGCCTCTCATCATATCTTTGCTTTCAAACCTCGAATATGAGCCATTTGAAACACGTAATTGTTTATATTATTATTATTATTGGTCAATTTCAAAGACCAAACACGCAAAGGAGGAGTAGTAAATAGTAATCATGTCTTGAACTTTTTTGATTTAGGTATTAAACTAGTCTTTTAACAAATTCTCAATAACAATCTTAGTTAATTATTTTCAAAAACATTAAACCAAACAGTTTGTTATACACGGATGACGGATGTTGTTTGGTTAAACAATTATTTTATGGTCCATGAATGTTTGAGACACCGTCATTATAGTTTATGAATGTATTAAAATTACAAATTTAGAGACTAAGCTGACTAACAAAATACATAATTGAGGGTCAAAATGACTAACAAAAGGATTACAATGACTAATTTATGAGACACACGAGAATGTGTTTGTAGTTTTGATGCATTTAAAGACGATAATGACAATGTCTTACAAATTCCTATAGTTTTTATAAGCTTTATATATCTAATCACATTTCACTCACTTGATAAATGTTTAAAGAATAATATTATTGATTTGGTAAAATATGAAATATTATTAGATATCTTTGTAAAAATATGTTTATAAATATTAAACTCTATCAGACAAAAACAATAAAAATTAAAGCATTTAGAATCCATTACGGAGATAAGTATTTTTATATATGGAGTTTGCTGACACAGATTAGAATATAGTAGAATTATTACACAAAAATACACATACGTATTTATGAAAAGTTTCATTGAGCAACTAATATCTTGATAAATTATAAAGTTTTAACTATTTTTTTTTTATTTTTATGAAATTAAGAAAATAGTGGAAAAGTAAGAATAGACAATTGTTCATAGTATTTCAAATATCTAACCAAACGTAAGCATGTCTAATAGCTCATGTGAAAAGAACTGCGGTTCATTCTTTAACTTCAGTAGATTCTGTTTAGATTGAAAATTATCATTCTTGTATTGATTTTTCCATTACCACCGATTTGGTTGTCTAATGAATACATTTTTTCTGTCAAAAGAAAATAATCTAACACGAGCAAGTCAAAGGTGGTTAATACTAAATATTATACTTTTGGTGTTAGGGAGACAAAGTTTAAAGTAGGTTTGGTTAAACAAACAAGGATTGTTGCTCATTTCTACGGGTTATCGAAACCCCCTTTGAAAATGCAAGTGGCTTGGCAATTTGTAAAATTAGTTTTATTGTCGGTAACAAGACAAAGAAAAGCTTTATGGTTCTTTAGCAACGACTTGTGAATACCAAAAAAAATTGAAGATGTTTACTCAAATGATTTCACACTTCAATTTATTTTTAGAGAAATGATATTTGTGCAATCATTTTATGACAACTTTTGTGATAATTTTCTCTCTCATACTCACATTATATTTTTACTTTATCTCTCTATTGTTTTGATTTTCATGTTAATACCTACTTTTTCTTTGTAAATTTATGGTTTGTCCCATAAGTTGTCAATCAAATGGTTGTTCAAATAACAACCTCTTATTTATAATAACAAAGACTTTGCAATTTGCACCTCAAAAATTTGTTTGGAAGTTGGGAGAAAGGTTTTAAGACTTTAGTCTACCGAAAGAACCAAACCCAAAAAACTAGTTTAATAAGTGGAAGAGCATTATAACTATAACACCATATTGAAAATATTTATCTACTCAATGCAAAAAATAAAAATAAAAATAACTCAATGTAGAACCTCCTAACAGGACTTATTTTCTCCAAATTACAGACTTATTTTCTCCATAAAACTAAAATCCTATATAATATGGAGAAACTTAGAAAATGTATTGGAGAATTTTTTTGGATAAATTTGCAAGACCTTTTCAAATTCTTCAAATTATCTTTCTTTATAAATAATTATGTTTCTCTTTAGATTACTATCAAAACCAAAATATATTAATCATGGGTACTCCTCACTCTTCTCTCCCCCTTAAAAAATATTACCCAAATAAGATGAGAAATTTCAATTAAATAATAATTTACAAAAGATATCACAAGTACATTTTATGCATGATGTATACAATATACACAGTGATAATAAAACAAAGCGCAACAGAGGGGAAAAAAAAAAGAACCAAGAAAATAGTAAAGTTATATCCATGATTTTATATACACTACAGAATACAACATATATGTAAAGGGGACCAGCCTAAACAAAATGTAAGACACTTAACTTAAAGAGAAATTTTTAAAAAAAGGTTGAAGAGAAAAATGATAGATAATAAAATGTGCCTGGTTCCTTCATATTGATTTCCTACAATTATATTCATTGCAATAAAATGTGTCTAAAAGGAGAACTTTCCTCCATCTATTTTCCTAAAACTATTATAGAATAGGTGAACCAGCAGCGCTCTCTGCCCTATGCGATGCCTGGCTCGACGACTTGTCTGAGCTCCGAACATTGTACCTTTCATATACCCTATCGCGATTCTCTGACCACCAAGTCTCTGCTTGATTCTCACCAAATCTTCTCCGGCTGCATATATGTTTACCACCAAATACATCAAACATGCAAGATGACAAGTGCAAGATAATTTAGAAATCTTAGTTTAAAGCAACAATAATCATGTATTGAGTGATAGAGGCTAGGACATTATCAAATGACTCTAACATCGTGTAATATGAGATGCTCAATGAAGTACTAAAGTGGTTTAATTCCTCTCTCTTGAAAAACATCTTTTAAGGGAGGATTTTCCAAGTGTCTGGGTGCTTATCATTCTGTCCCTAGATATAGGATCTCTTTGAGAAATTTTCTTACCCCTTTTTATAGGACTTCATTTAAATTTTCAACTGCATTAATTATTTCTCTACTATAATACCCCTAATTACTTTACCCTTTTTTTTTTATTTTTTGTAACCAACAGGTAAACAGTAAATATTATTGTGGGAAAGATACATTTATTCTCCCACATCAAGGCTAAACTAGGAAAATAATACAAATTGCTAACATATTTAATATTACTATTAATTGTCTTAATTCCAATGATTTAGTCAATGAGCTCCTATTTAGGAACGAAGGTAGTACCAACATCCATTGCTGGCATAAGAAATAGGGTTATTACTTAAAAAGAAATGAACCAATGATTGTAATAATCTTTTAAACTCCAATCTTTTTTAACCTACTAAATCCCAACCATCACACTGACAATTATAAATGGTAAACTATTGAAAGCTATCAACAATTAGCAGTCACATATATGAGTATAGAAGCAGATAAATATAATCTAGAAATGTTGGAGATTTCTTTTATTACCTGAAACGCACTCTCCGCAGATCTCTTGTTCCATCACGCATGGCAACCAGAGTTATATAGACACCAGGTTCATACTGTTCAATCCATTCTGCCTCAACTTGATTACTATTAGTAGCCAAGACATCATTCCTTGATCTGGAACCACTCTCATCATCACGGAAATTCCCAGAATTCCTACCATCAAAAGTATCCGACACACTACTGTTGGTTGCCTGAATCATACTGCCACCATTTGGCAATCTGTCATCTCGGTAATCATCTGTCCCATTAGAGGTCACAGATGCTCGGCTTTGCTGGTAAAGATTAGTTGCATAGCTTCCAGTTGAATTCCTCTCAGTTCTATTCATCAGAGAAGATTCAAGGCCTAAAGAAGCCAAGCTGGAGCCGCTGATCGACTCTGCCCTTGTGTGGCCCTGCTCGCCGTTTGAGTCTGGATGGTGGATGCCATTTGACTCGACGAAACCGTTAGGCAGGTTCCCTGGTCTGATGTTATCAGTATCATATGCACCAGGAGGAAGCCTCTCAGCCAGATCTTTGAGCTGAAAAAACAATGTGATATGTCAATTAAAAACCACATATTTATCTTTCAAATTACATGAAAATAATCCTTCAAAATACATACAGTTCCAAGAGAAATAAATTAACCAAAAAAATTAACCTGTGCCGTAAGTGACTTAATAACTTCTTTTGCAGCCTTGGATTTGGCAGATTCCTCAGTAGCCAGTACCATAGCTTCTTGAGTCTTTTTTGCTGACTTTTTAAGCTCTAACTCTTGCAGCTCACATCTCTGTCTCAGGGTCTCAACCTAATGAGAATTGTGTTAGATTTCTTTAGATACCAAATTAGGTATATATATATATATATGAGGAGGGGTATATTGACTCCAAGAGTAACTTTAAAGAGTTACTCCACATCTCTATTCTTCGTTTTATTTAATCTAATGGACTAAATTGAAGTCTTATTAATGATCAAGTAACCTCATATTCCTTCATCATTTTCACATTAACAATTTCCTTTTTCGGATCCACTAAATATTTATTTTTCATAAACACAATTAATTATTGGGAAGTATAATTCTTCTGCCATGGATACAAACACTCCGATCGAATTTAGATAGTGAGAAAATCGATTTAAGAATTTGAGTTTTGAATTGAATATTTTTTCTTGAAAGGGGAAATTTTATTCTTAATCATCGTATCATCGAGATTAACTTTTCTGGTGAGTGACACATCCTTATTCTCGATTAACACTGAGATCAGATATTCTTGTTTTGCTCTTTTTTGAAATTTTATTCCCTGGATTGTTTTTTCATATTGTTACTTCTATGGACAAAAACACATGATAGCATTGATATTAATAAAGGGAATGAATGAAACATACTATTTCAACTGTGCAATACATAGATTCAAGAAATAAACCCCCTATAAATTAAATTTCATGAGGGTAAGCCAAATTTTACAAAATAACATACCAACAGGGAAAGTGATGGATGATAAAGAACAATTGAGTCAAAAGAAGTAGTCCTCACATGAAATGGATTAATAATTAACCACAACCATCAGATCAAAATAAAATGGAGGGCTATAATTTGGTGTAATTCTAGAATCACTACCATGGATGTATCAAGTGAAAGGAGTATCTATTGTGAGAGATGAGAGGACTCATTAATAGCCATTAGATCTAATTGTGCGGGTCAGATTAAAAGCTCCATATTAAATTAATTATACATGATTTTTTTCTACTTTCCGTGTCTCCTTCATATTACCATGGATGCATCCTTGAGCGATAGAACCACTACCAACTGTGGGTGAAATTAAAATTAGCACAACCCTTTAAAACCTAACATATGAATCTAGAAGACCATTAAAATAATTCTTTTATTAAACCGATTGAAGAAAAACTGTAAAAAGTTGAGCTATGCAGTTGAAGAGAAGAAAAAATGAATTCGGCACAACAAATTAAATCTAAAAGGCCATCGAAAATAATTCTTATTAAATCGCTGGTAGAGTTAACTACTACTGTGTATAAGTAGTACAACGAGTTGGGTCTGAGCAAAGGAGTTTGAGAGAGAGAATACACGAGAAAACTGATAGAGAAGGAGGAAGGAGAAGGGGTAACTAGTAAAGATGAATCGTGTGTAATTAATTTAATATGGAGCTTTTAATCTGACCCGTACAATTTGATCTAATGGCTATTAATGAGTCCTCTCATCTCACAATAGATACTCCTCTCACTTGATACATCCCCTATATATATGTGTGTGTGTGTGTGTGTGTTTCGTGCAACAGTGCACATGTTAGACATGGTGTCAGTATGTGCCAGACTCAAACATTACAGAGAAGAAATTTACAATGGACGAAAAATTCTGCAGTTTGATCGACACGACGGAAATGAGGGAAGTATAATATACCTGAGAACGCAACTTCAACACTTCTTGATTCAAAAGATCGTTTGTTTTCTTCAAACTATCAGTAATGCTTTTTGAGAAGGCAAGCCCGGAGGTTGTCGGAATGGGCGTAGCTGAACGAGGGGGGCTCGATCTTCTAGAGAAAGGTGACACGGACCTGGAACTCACTCCAGATGGCGTAAGAACAGGTCTTGGGACAGTGCGTTTCAGGTCCATAGCAGTAGACAAGACAACATCTTTCAGCTGTAGCAAAGATGGAGTTTGTGTGGTGTGAACCAGAGAGAACATGTCAGCCTTTTTCCCTTGTTTGGCTGCCTTACTATCTAACTGCTTTATCAAATCCATATTCGAAGGCACGGCTGGCTTTGACAATCTTAGCTCAGACTTTTCTAGTCTGTCCTTGTTTTCACCTGGAAAACGTGGCATTGCATTCCTCCGGTTGTTAATGCTAGATTCTGCAACCTTGATCAATTTTACATAACAAGTATCACAAACACGATACAGCTTCCCAGGATTAGGAGCAAGGGCTGCTCTTAATGCTTTCCTTGAACTGCATGAATGGCAGTGCACAAGTCCACAATTATAACAGTTGTGACGCTTTCTAGTGAATCCAAACGCTTGTCTACAGGTAGAGCACTGAGACTGCTCGGCACCAGATACCCACTTATGTAGGCATATAGCAGCTGAGTAATTTGAACCACATGCAATATATTTCACATGTCTATCCTTCAAGGCTTCAACCAAAGTTGGTGTTTTTCGATCTTCAACGTCTCCATGACCCAATCTTCCATTTGCACCTTTCCCCCAAGTATAAACTTCATTCCTGGACGTTAAAACAGTAACATGATAAGCGCCACATGCAATTTCTTCAACGCATTCTCCAGCAAGCTTGTCTTCAACCAAACAGGGAAGCTTTCCATCAGACTGGGGATTCCCGAGCTGGCCGTAAACAGTGCTACCCATTGTAAAAACACGTCCAGACGTTGTCAGGCCTACCGTCAAACTGTGCCCACAAGCAATTCTATGAAAATTGTAATCGATAAGAGCAGATATACAGGTTGGTTCGAGCCTGGCGTCCTTGTCTCCGTGTCCTAGGCGATTCTTATCTCCATCTCCCCAAGTAAACAATTTACCCGAAGATATACTTGCACTGGATTGTGTCACAATGACCTCTACAATCGCTGCAGTATGCCACACTCCACATGCAACAGATACTGTCCTCAACCCAGATAAGGATTCTACTTCTCTAGGATATGAAATATTTTCTCTATCTCCATGACCGAGGACCCCGAATGTTCCATCACCAAATGTAAAGAGCTGCCCAGTTGAAGTTATCAAGGCTGTATGCCATGGACCGCAAGTGACAAAGGCCACCTGAAGCCCCTCTAGTGGACCTGCGATTCTCTTCGGTATCCAATGACTAACATCGGTTCCATGACCAAGAAGTCCAGCATTGTGAGTGCCGTCACCCCATGTATATATTTCCCCGGCCATTGTAACAGCACAGGTATGGAACTCACCACAAGCGACAAAATCAACAGTTGAAGAAGCCAGTGCTTCAACTAGACAAGGTTGAACCACATTCTTCCCAACACCATGGCCAAGACGTCCACCAGATTCTTCACCCCATGTAAACATTTCACCTTGCCTTGTGACTAGAGCAGCATGTTTAACACCGCATGCTATTTGAAGTACATCTAAAACCACATTGGATTCGAGTGGCTTCGGGAGGAGAATGTCAGTTCTCGGGCTACAATAACTGACATTTTTATCAGCTACAACTTTTACAACATTCTCAGAGATAACCTCCCCCCATATGTATACATCCCCAAGAGCATCATAATCATCCGGTGCAGACCCATGACTGGACGTGCTGGGGGCACTTGAAACACTAACACGAAAAACATCTGAACTAGATCCTTTCACTTGCATATTTGGTGAGTTTGCTGGTGCATGCGACTTTTCAAAATTTACGGTATTTTCAGGATTAAAGGACTTCGGAGAAACGATTGGTATGCTAGCAGAAACGTCGGGAGAACTGATGTCTTGAGAAGCACGAACTGAACTTTCACTAGGACTGTTTGAAGTCAAATTTTTACCATCCTGAAAATAATTGAGCCAGAAAGAACTATAAGCAACATTCCACATGTTTTATCATTCAAACAAGCACACAGCATGATGGCATAAGGAAAAGTAGAGGAACTTTGGAGAAGCTATAATAAAATCAGTCTATAACTTTACCAATAAAGGACATCCTCATAGAAAATTTAAGGTAGGAAAATGCCAAAACCAACTATTTCTTCAGAGGAAACTAATAATTACTCTTACAATGAAGCAAAACACGACAAGTTTTCTCAATTGTGATTCAACCAAAATATTCATTTCAGGGAAAATAATAAAACATGCCACTGGCTCAAGAGTAAGATCTATCATCTTTTCCCATCAATACATCGTAGTACAAGAAACAAAATACAAGCAAAATAAACGAATTACAAAGGCAACAAGTAGGTGATTTTACATCAAGATACAGGCCTCCATCACACCATCCATCAATTTTGGACCGCCCACCTTGACCAGAAGATATCAATGCCCCGAGACCAGCAATCCACACTTCTGCCTCAACTTTATCCTTGCAAATCTGAAAAATGACCAAAAAAATATATGTGTAATGGTGGAAAATTCAGAAAATAGGTACAAAATAAGACGTTGTTATTGATGGATTTTTATACTTAAGTACCAACCAAATCAAGGGATCGCTTCCCGTGGTTATAAATAAGTGAAAAGGATAAATAATCCTTCTCAGGACGCGGAAATCGCTGGAAAACAGCCTGTCAGAGGATTAGGAAAAATAATCAAATAAGATATCTTTTTTTGACGCAATAATCAAATAACATATACGAAACAGTTTATTGAAATTTTCTAATTCACTAACAAAAGGTATTAGTATTAGTAGTATGATATAAAATAGTATTGTAGAAATCTCACAGTTCTTTGTCCAGGAATAATTTTCGAGACAGAAGATAGTTTCAGACTTCTTTCTTCGCTACTTGAAAACCAGATTAATGACAACTCATCCTGCGGTTTTCAGATAGTCCAGTGAATACAGTTAGAAATAACTCGAAGGTGTCAAAACAAAAGCCTACTTATACATGATTGTGAAGTTTATATACGACAACAACCAAGGGAGCAACAGAAACATAAGTTCGTATTCGTGAATAAGACTGTCAAAAGATACATCAGATAAAGAAGCACAAGTTCAAGTCACTGCTAGTTAAGCACCAAATGGAGAAAATTATGCCTTGCAAAGCAAATCAGTAAATCCAACCCATATCTAAAAAGATTTTAATTCTTTAATTTTTTCCCCCAAATTGAACATTTATCACTGTGAAGCCTCAACAGATCGTACTAAACCCAAATGTGGAATCAAACCAATAAATAGCATCATACCTTGCAAACTTTAGGGCCCATTACTCAAGATACTGAAAAATCTATGCTAAATCCCACAACATTGAGTAGAAATAGTTCTTAATATGGGAAAATTACATTATTGAATTGCTTGAGGAAACCCTGAACAGAAAGTTTACATATTCATCTAAGAAATTTCATAAAAGAGGAAATCATACAAGAGCAAACAAGAAAATAAGAATTTAATTTTATACAAAATACATGATACTTTCCAACAATAGTAATAATAAACAGTGCCCTGCATCTGTCCACCAAAGAGCAGAGATGAACCAGAGAAACCCATGTACTAACTCGAGATTTGAGGAAGTATTGGTTTTATCCAAGAGACAAAGTTGCACAAATTAAAACAGGGATAAACTCACAAGTCGTACTAGGAAGTTTTGAGCACAAATAACTGAGCGGAGATTAAAACAAGATACTTGTGCCATAGAAAATATATACTAGCTAGAAGCATTGATGAAGAGATGTCAAAGAGATTAAAAAGGCATACAGATGATTTTTCGTGATTGGGAAAAAGTGTATACGAAAGGCTTTATAAAAAAATCAGGTTTAGGGTTTAGAGCAATCAAAGATCATATGTGAGGAGACAACGACTAATGTAAAATTACAATGTAAAAAATACAGAAGATTTCCCAATAACTATGGGTGTGCACTAAGGGTCATCTTTGAACCTTTCTCAAGTTCCCTTTCTATCTTGGTACAGGATGGGTTTGCTAAACAATGTACATGAAACTATGGGACAGTGTATGCTTTTTGTGGAATATAGTTCGAGTTGGGTCTGAGAATAAATAAATGAGATGTTAGACATATGGAGACAAGCTTTAGAAACATGTGACCTCCACCTAAATATGAGAGAGATGTAGAATTACGTGATAGAAAAGTACCGACCAAGTTTAAAGAAGTTTATACCAGGTAGCTATAAGACCTAGTGTGTTATATAGAACTGAGGCGATCAAAAGACAACCAAAAAGCAAACTTAGTGGTGCAGAGATGAGAAGGGTTATCATATTGAGGATTGCCCAATAATTAGAGAGTGACTAAGAAAAACTATAGGTCAAAAAATCAAGAGATATTTAGAGGCAAATGGTCAATCGCTAGACCTAGTACATGATATAGGACTTTATGGCATTGATAGATCTACGTAGTCAACCCCAGTGAGAAACTACTCGACCATTGTCATTGTTGTATTTGTAAATACCTTTCATGACAAAATATTAAGGCAATGCTTGACTTATGTAGTTGACCCATCTAATGGGAAAATATTTTATTGTTGTTTAATAATTTTGATCAAGAAGCATACTTTTTTTTTTGGTCAAGACCAAGAAGCGTACTTTATATATGCCATATTAGTAACATTAAAATGCATAAAGTGTTTGCGAATTTCAATGTAATAAACACGGATAGATTGTATCCAAATAAAAAAAAGGAAATGAGATGGCACTGAAAAAATTGGGAGTCGGTTGTACTGTCAATATGTCAAAGTTACTAAGCGATCACAACTTAATAGCCATTCACAATTGATGAAATAAAGGACTTGGAAGAACAAAGGACACACAGTATGACAAACTTTAATCCTACAGAAGATGGAATGGTCCACTGGCAGAAATCAAACTTGATTGCATTTGATATCATTAGTAATTCAGTACAACAATAAACTTAACGTACTACGTGAGGACATCTACATCCATCAATGGTCGTTATCATTAAATAAATTCAAAAAAAATAAAAAATACCATATGTAGCTTTGTTTTTTTGAAAGGTTTTAAGTAGTACATTTCAGCTAAGCCATATACATAAAATTATTATATTTACTATGTAATTAAACAGCAGGTAAAAGCATTAAAATATTTAAAAGCTTTCCATAGAATAAATATGTATAACATCTGCTAACATTGAGTCAAAAAAAATAATAATCTGGTAACATGAAAAAGAAACTATCCTTAATTAGACAAGATACACGAGAGATATAGAGAATCCACAAAAAAATTCCTGAAAAAGATTTCCCTTAACATACCTTGGAAAGTCTAAATGGACAAAACTTCGGCTTTCCTTTACGACCATATTTAAGTAATTGAGCACCCTTTTTCAAAGAAATCAGAGCCTGCGTAACAAATATAGTGCACAGTAAACTATATGAGAGATTAAATGGACAAATAAATATTAATATAATAATAAATAACAACAACAAACATAGAGGTTGGAAAATGATGTGAAGGCCAAAGATATTTCTTGGGAACCCAATCATTATCGCCCAAAAAAATCAACATTAATAGCAGGCTCTCAATTTCACTTGAGGAATGCTAACTCAGTCAGCTTCCATCTAGTTATTACAGCAAGTGCAACACAACTGATTGATGGTATAACATCCTTGTGCTATACCAAAGGATCCAAAACATTTTTATAAACCATGAAGTGCTGCACTATTAAAATCTTAGCATTTAAAGGAAGCATCAAAAGAAATCTACCTTCATACAAAGTTGGCTTGGCTGTTAACAACTTAAACCAAGTCGGTAACATTCAAACACAGATAAATATGCCCTATACCAACATTAGTTGGTCCAAGTGGAACAGGACTAAGATCCTGCAAGGTCTCGGGGGTTGAAACTTGTGGAAGGGAGGAGAGAACCCACTAAAGGTGGTCAGGCAGGTCCCCTAACAGAGATGAGTCATTGGCAAAGTTAGGGCATACTTCGCACCAACATCATGGTTTCCATCAAATAGTAATAGTAACAATAAACATGCCCTAATTTTCCATTTTGGGACATCCCATTCCAATGCCATTGATAAATTCATTTGACCAACTACACCTCATTCAATCAACTGCACATCTTTTATTTTTTTGGGTTATATGTTATTAGCGCGAAGTTTACAACGCCTTTTAGCAGTGATTGATCTCTGCTAAGGAGCATGTGGGGCACTGGCACACAATGTGTGTTCTCCCGTCCCAACCGAATTTTCTCCGTATGATCAACTGCGCCTCTTTAAAAGGGTCAAAATCAAAATCCCCACTTCACAAATATGATATTTTTAATCAAAATTCATATCCTAATTTTGGTGTCCCAAAACAAAAACATAAAAAAACTTGCTTTCTATGTCTTCACTCCCATGTTCTAACTTCCATCAAATTTCCCAATTAGTACAAACAAGAAAACACTGACACACACAAATCACTTGATCATAATAATCATAACATTCTTAACAACCCAAAAACAACAAAACCAGCTACTAAATTTCACCATAAACATAAAACAAATAATGAAAATTCAAATAAAAAATCAAAACTTTAACATAAAACTAGCAACCCACCTGGTGAATGTGACGGTCTGCATTCCTGTGATCAACAAGATCTGCCATTCAATGTAAGAGATTCACCGAAACTCCACCATCCTCTACTGCGATCACTTCTTAGAGTTCCGTACATGATAAAACTTCAAATGAAAAATCAAAACTCAATTTTTATTCGATCTGTTACTCTACTCTTCACGAAAAATACAAGCCCATTAATCTCATTCACAATTCCAAGTCAAAGACGCTGTTTTTTCAACTCATGCACCAACTTGGACCGGGTGAAGAAACCGAAAAAAACCCACCCGGTTCTCCGAGACTTGGTCGGAGCGGTTTGCTTTGAAGGAAGTGGATGAGAATTTCCGGCGAGAAATGCGGGTTCCGGCGATGTCTCCGAAGCGGTGATGGTGGAGAGAGAGAATTTCGAGAGAGAGAAAATCGAAGTCTGTAAAAAGTACAAAGTAGTCAAAAAAGAAGAAGAAGAAAGAAAGAATGAAGAATAAATAAAAATAAAAATAAATTATTTATAATATTAAAAAAATTATTAAAATACAAAAAGGAAAAAAAGAAGAAACTCTCATGAAAACCAAGTGTATATTTGGTTTTTTTTTTTAAAGAAATTAAATCTTCAGTGTACTGTGATGTTAGGGAAAATACATGTGTATAAAAGTGAGTTTAATTATAATTTTTTTGTGTAAAAATAAATTTTAGAATTAAAAGCTATAAATTTTAGCTTAAGTATAATCAATTTTGAAGTTAAAATCAATTCAACTAAATTTTTACCGGTCTAGAATTGAAATTAAACCAAGACCCACAAGAAATGAGAACATTGCAAATCACACTAATAATGAGTAATGACACTTCCATTTTATGTTTGGAAAAGAGGCACGTAGGTGACAAGGATGGTTTAGTAATTTAGAAAGGGAAGGGGGACAAGGCTTTTTGTACTTTGTTGAATACATGCTATGCTAGTTAAGGTGAGAAAATTGCAAGAAGGTATTTTGACTTGCATTTTTGTGTTCATCCTAGATCAATCATTACTCACTATTTATTTTGATTTAACTTGAAATTAGAGGAAGTACATAGGCACTATAGTCTATAGGAGTGTGATAGTCCAGATAGTTTGCATCTTAATCTTAATGAAGTGAACTTTGGGTTTGTGAAAGCCATTAAATATGACTTTTTTAGGGTAATGGTTGAATTCCAAGCAAATGGCAGGATGATCAAAGGGAAAATTGTTAATTTTGTTTTTTGAAGGAAGGGAAAATTGTTTATTTGTAGTGTTGATTTCAACAAAGAATTTTTTTCGTGAAAATATCAAATTTTAGGCTGATATCTTGATAGGATATGCTTGTACAAAGTCTTATTAAAAGTTTTGATCAATAGATTGAAAAAAGTGATCGGCTATATTATTTCAGGGAAAAAACGATACAAGTTTTTTAAGAGCATCCACAATAGAGTAGTAAACTAGAAATGATCCTTAGTTGTAATTGACCGAAAAACAATGAAATCAAATTATGCATTGTATTTTTACTTTTGTTCATGTCTTAGAAACCGGTTTCTATTATATTAAAAATCGAACATATTTTCCTATTAAATATCGTTTAACTTTTAAAAATGAGATGTTCTATATTTTAAATGTTGTTGTCAAGAATGATAATGTTGTTGTTTTTTTAACAAGAACGACATGTTCTATATATGTAAGGAGGATTGTAACTATTATTTAATTAAAACAGTGAAAATTTATATTTTCAAGACAAATTTTCTATTTATAAATTCATTAACCATTGCACACCGGTTAGAAAAACTCTATATTTAACACTTGAAGATTCTCTATGTTATTTTACCTCAACTAAATAAGGCAAAATTTAGCTGGTAACTTTTTTAAGCAAAATTTTGCTGATAATTTATAACAACGTGTGAGTTAGTGGTTAATGGAAGTACAATAATAGGAACATGATCACCTTGAAAGTCGACTAATTTATTGATTTGATATGATTTTTTGGTAGGTGAAAAATGTGTAAAATCTCGATGCAAGAGAGGCAAAGCTTGGAATGATGGAAAAGAGAATGAAGATGGTTACAAAATCCAAAGGCTTTGCTTTGGGGACAAGAAGCCAAAATTATATGGCTAAGGTCCCCCCACTTGATTTAACACAATCACACCAAATGACCAGCCTTGGTCGGTAACTTGAAATGCTAATGGGTCCCTATTTGATCAATTTTGAGAAGGAAATAAAGAAGAATGTTATAGTCATTCACTCATTCTTCATTAAAAGGCTCAACTGTACAGTTTAATACACCTTTTTCATCATTCCTTTCCTTTTCAAATGTTAAGTCTCTCATGGAATATAAGATAGGATGAATAATAGAGTTGATCATTCCAATTTAAAAAGAAATAGGTTTCCTAAGAAAATAGAGTAATACTTAAATTTTTGTTCTAAGTAAATTTCTTACCTCTCTTGTTACACGTAAAACACTATATATAGATACAAATACAACATAATTGCTTCCTAATAGTTAAGAGATAAGATAACTTTCATATTACATTACTACATCAGTATAGAACAACCTTGTTCTTAAAGTTGTAATTAACACAATTAAATCATCCACAAAGATTATATGACGTTATATCCCATAAATGTGGTATCATCGAATATTGTTCAGACCATTGATCAATTTGGCAAATTGAAACAAATGCAACAACACTATTAATGGTAATTCCATTTCCATGTTGTCGTTGAAGGGTGCCCGCTGCTAGGATGTTTTTCTTGTCAAATTGTTCTGTTATTGAAGAAATGTCAACCAATAACATTGTCGAGCATGATTGCGTTTTCAATTGCGTTTAATTTTCCTCCATCGTCACCTCCTTGAACGAATTGACTTCAGTTGATTCTAGTAGAACAATCAATTTCTCATTAACATCACTTGGTTGCATCACCACTTCTAAGGAATCCACATAAAATGAGGTTGACGCATAACAATCACACCTGCCTCCACAATGCTTATAAATATACTTACATATCAACCACCAAAAAAGTTTTTCATATCGACAACAAAAGTTGAACCACAACATTAGATTTTTTATTTGAAAAATATTTGCTATTTAAAGTACAAAAGTTTCTTATTATACAACTACAATTTACACACCTGAAAAGAAAAGGATAGATGACACAATTCAACAAAAATTTCGCAATGAACTTTTCACCTTACAAACCAATAGTAATAAAGATAGATAGAGAAGAGCCTGTCTTCTAAGAACTCACTTGGTTGTTAGGTAACTTTTAAAAAGTCACTTGGTTGTTAGGTAACTTTTCAACTTTGAGGAACTCGGTTCTAGACTTAGACACCAAGCACAACGAAGATAGATGGAGAAGAAATGAACGACTGGACTTAAAAAATATAATAAATAAATTATCAATTAAGTCTCTAAACAATTTTTAATACATATAAAATCCATTAATTTAGTCCTTACAATATATAATAAAGTGTCAATTTAGTCCCTAACAACTTAATAATAAGGACTATATTGACAAATTTTACATATTTTATGGACCATATACTATATTTAATTTATATAGTTTTTGAATTAAATTGAAGAGATTGAGATCGTTTGAGAACTAAATTGAGGATTTACTCTAAATACAAGCAAATCAACAACTACAAAGATTGAGTGCACAAAAATAAGAAGAGATTAAACAAAACAAAACTTAGATATGATAGAAAAGATGTTGGAGAGGGAGAAGATCAGAGCAGAGATTCTAGAGAGAATGGGGAGAGATTGATGGATGGAGGTATTTTGAATAATATGGGTGTGTGATTGGCAAAGTGTGCAACATCCAAAAAGAGATGTTGATCTTTGTATTTATGGTCCAAATATAGTATGCTTGCAACATTCCTAACACCGTTCCCATTTTTTTTCTTCTTTTGTTGCTACTACTTTAAAAACAACAATAGTCATTGGTGACTGTTGTCAATTGTCATAGTCAACAATAATAAATA
>Ga0315914_1001341_pt1 | contig 36439 bp, 24 predicted proteins | sample MpolenodulesMG_FD_203920 | JGI IMG/M metagenome (GOLD analysis project Ga0315914, IMG submission 203920) | Medicago polymorpha root nodule microbial communities from Los Angeles, California, United States - elongated nodules | ecosystem: Host-associated > Plants > Roots > Nodule | place: USA...
AGTACTTTGATTATGATCCTGTACACTTGAACAAATGTTTAGCATATCCAATTGATAATTTTTAATACCTTGTTATCATCAAAACTCAAGAGGTGATTTTGCGAAACACCCTTTGTTCCAACAATATTTCCCAAATTTAAATCCCTTATTTAAAATTTCCATAAACAACAAATAAAAATACTGTACACAGATAATGGTGGCGAATACATTGATCTTCGCCCTTTTCTAAGCAATCGTTGTATAAGTTATCACACCGCTCCACCCCACACACCTGAACATAATGGAATTTCAGAACGCCATAATCGTCACATTGCTAAGACTGGTCTCGCCCTTCTCCATCACTCTGGCTACCCCTCACCTATTGGCCTCACGTCATGACTACTGCAGCCTACCTTACAAATTGCCTCCCCACTCCCATTCTTGGGTACCAATCACCCTATTTCAAGTTGCACAACATTAGCTCGGACTTTCATAAATTAAAATGTTTTGGATGTTTGTGTTTTCCCTGGATTAAGCCATATGATAACCATAAACTTGCACCAAAGTCTGCTACGTGTATTTTTGTAGGTTACTCTACTGATCAACATGCATACTTGTGTCTCGATCCCACAACAGGCAAGATTTACACCTCTCTTCATGTACCAGAATTTTCGTTTAGCTCCCTTGCAACTCAAACACAGGCACTCGCCCCAGATTTGACGCTCGCTTCGTGAAACAAAAACAAGCTCACTCAAATCATTCAAAATCCCGCAACTCCAATCCCAAATGAACTCGCCCAGATCACTCGCCCGTCTATGCCCTCACGACCAATGCCTAATGACCTCACCCACACCACTTAACAACAGTCGCCCTCCTCACAAACTTCTAGTGAGCTCGACCAACCCACTCAAACATCTTCACCCTTTTCACCAAACTCCAATGAGATCGCCCAAAAAATTCAAATGCCCTCGCCCACATCCCTAACATAAAATGAATTGGCCCACATCACTACATCGCTAACGCCTCCACCACCGCCCCCACCCACTGCTCGCCCACACAAAACAAGTCATCCTACCTCGGTGGGATAATCACCCGTTCTCAAAACAACATTATTAAACCCATCAAAAAGCTTAACCTTCATGTTCGCCCCTTATGTCCCATCGAAACCAGATATATCACTCAAGCCCTTCGTGACCCTGAATGGTGCTCGGAAATGCAAGCTGAATTTGATGCCTTACACAAAAATAACACCTGGGATCTTGTTAACCGGTCCTCTGCTCATAATTTGGTTGGGTGTAAATGGGTTTTTCGTATCAAATGAAATCCGGATTGCTGCATTGATCGTTACAAGGCACGACTAGTCACCAAAGGATTTCATCAACGCCCTGGTTGTGACTACACGACTAGTCCCTTCCTACTATCCCTTGGCTTCGTCAACTCCACTGTTGATGCCTCTTTATTCATCCACCACAAACCAGGTGTTAAACTATACTTATTAGTATATGTTGATGATATCATTGTCACCGAGAGTTCTCCTGCAGAGGTGTACACACTCATCGCCACATTTGCTGCTCGCTTTTCTTTGAAAGACCTTGAATGTCTTAATTATTTATTAGGGATCGAAGTGATTCCTTCTACTGCGGGTATATTCCTTTCCCACATGAAATATATTAGTGATTTATTACATAAATTAGACATGGCAGATATGAAACCAACATCCACTCCATTGTCTGCCACAGATAAGTTACTCAAGGATTCCAGCGATCTCCTACCGTCCTCAACCGAGTATAGAGAGCTCGTTGGAAGCCTCCAATACTTGAGCTTTACTCACCCAGACAATGCCTTTAGAACAAACAAACTCGCCCAATTCATGCAGAACCCCAGAACGACGCATTGGACTGCACTCAAAAGAGTGCTCAGATACTTGGCAAGTTCCTGTAATGGCGTCTTAATCTCGACGACTGCCCCACTAAATCTCCACGCCTACTCAGATGCGGACTGGGAAGGCGACAAGGATGATTATATCTCCACCACTGGTTATCTGTTATATCTTGGCAGCACACCCATCTCTTGGAACTCTCGAAAATAACGTTATGTGAAGTAGATAAAATAGTCACAAGAAAGAGGGGGTTTGAATTGTGACCCTTTAAAAATTAAACCTGTAGCTTAAAAGTTATTCTCAAGTTGTAAACTTGGAATAGTTAAGTTAATAGACAGACTTCAGAACGTTCTGAAGTGTTAGTGCAAAAACAGTTTAAATAATTAAATGTCTATGTGTGTGTTGTGTTTACTGAAAGTAAAGAGAAGAAAAGAAGAACACACAAAAATTTATAGTGGTTCACCCAATGTGGGTTAGTCCACTCCTCACAATCTTGTGAGATTTTCCACTATGATGCTTGAGATAACTTCTCAAATCCTGCACCTTACAACCTTGTTCCCCTAAACAATTACAACAACTGTATTCTCTAAGCCTCAGCAGGCTTACACATTTCTTGCTAAGTTACCCACTTAGACTATACACCTTTATGCTCAAGCTAACACTTTAGTACCCCTAAAGCTAGATGAGACTTTACAATTTGTTTGTGAGTTTGTATGATTGAAATCAGACAAGAGAAGAATGGAGGGAGATATTTATCGTTAAAAAGATAAGAGAAATATTGATGCACATGTTTAAAGACTTCTTGGAATCTTTGTGAGATCAAAGTATTTAGGTAAAGCTTCAAACACTCTTATGTTGTTTTCTTGTATACTTTGCAAATGTGTGTGTTATGCTGAGGTCTTGATCTTTATTTATAGAGTTCTTGACCTTTTGTAGTCGTTGGAGTGTGACCAATAGTCTTGTGCCACGTGTCCTGGGACCCACCAACTTTTACTTAAAATTTTGGGCAAACTGAAATACTTCAGAATGTTGTTGTGTTCATCCTGATCTTCATCTGGGTTCATCTGGGCTTTATCAGATGAATATCACATGAATTTCTGGGTTGTACTATGAAGATTGTTCTTGTACGACTTCAGAATGTTGTTAGATCAGATCTTCTTTGAAATCTGTCTTGTAACATGTGCAGGATATCAAAAAGTGGAACTGTCACTTCAAGTCCATGCTTTAGGGGGTTTGGTTAGCTTTGTACAGTACCAATTCCCTTATGTGTCGAACGCCTGTTGAATCAGACTTGATCTTGCTTTTGGATTTTCTTTTTACTTCCCAACCACTGTACTGTTCATGTCAAAAAAAGCATGGAGCAGGATCGAACTTTCTGAACTCAGGGGACTTCAGAATGTTCGTTTTGTTTCACTTAGGATGATTTGTAAGACTCTTATTTGATGTAATCAAATCCTAATAGCGAAACATCAATGAAGTGCAGTATGGAAAACATCTAGGATGATATTCTTAATGGAATATTCCTAATGTTTTGTACTTCAAATGATCATAGTCTTGAATGAATATTGAAGATGCCCTTTTTGACTTTAATCAAATAAATGCCTTTATTCCATGATTGATCTTAGTCAATGTACTATACTGGGCTTTTGTTTATGTCACGTGAACCTTGCATGTTCTTCATTTGGTTCATGAATTTCTGGGCTTGGTTTTTGATGTTCATCAGAACAACCTTCTGAACTCTTTTAACTTTCTAAACTCTGACTGAGTTCTTTAAGTCCTTTGATTTCTTGTATGTTGGTATGAATTAAAATTTGTTCCTGTCTTAGTTAAACACTCAAGAGCACAAGTTAAATACCAAGAAATTAATCAAAGTCCATTAATTCCTTAATCATCAAGGTTTGTTATCTTTAAAATTAATTAGGGATTTTGCCTCAACATTATGTTGCTCAATCGTCCACAGAAACAGAATATAAAGCCTTGGCTGACACGACGAGTGAGCCTCAACATTATATGTTTCACTGAACTTGGCCACACTCCAACAACCAATTCAGTCATCTATTGTGACAACCTCGGTGCTACCCACCTTAGTGCTAATCTTGTATTTCACTCTTGTATGAAACATATAGCCTTAGTCTATCATTTTGTTCGAGAAAATGTTCAACATGATCAACTTGCTGATATTATAACCAAACCCCTGCTTCGTCCTAGGTTCGATTACTTATGGTCCAAGTTACATCTCTCTTTCAGACCATACAACTTGCGGCAGGATATCAATAATAATAATTAGAACATAACTCCCTTTAATTATTATGTCCCACATCAGATAATATGAAGAAATATGCAAAGGCTTGACCATATAAATAAAAGTCTTGTGTGTTAGTATTACTTGCACCAATAGTTAGTGGGTTTTGCTATAACTAGTGTTACCTCTACTATTCAATATTGTAATATGTAATTATCAATTACATTATACAATTCCTTTCTTTCTATACTTTATATTTTTAACTAGATATATTATTGTATTTTAAATTCCATTAATTAGAAGCCAAAGAATTGAAGTTTATTAAAAAATATACAAATTATTGACGTTGTATTTGATTCTGACATTGCCAAAGTTTCGGATTGTTGAATGTATATACGTGTTTGTACACTCTCATCATTTAAATTAGATTTTGAACTTGATACTTGATCCCATTTATTATGACATCAAAGTTGGATTAATAACCATGATGTAAGAATTTGATCCAAGAACCATACTAGGCGTGAAAATGAGTATTGAAGTTATATTGAAATCTCACATAGTCAAGGTTCTTTGACAGCTTGGTGTATATATGCTATCAGACACCTCCATCTTATGTGTTATTCGCTTTGTTCTTTATTACTTTTGTAGCAAGTGTGAGTTAGATTTCCTAAGTTCCTTTGAAAAATGGTGTTGAACAATATAAAAGTAAGATGGTTCATAAACTCAATGCCTTTAGGTTTTGTGTTAATATATGGTGTCCAACTCACTTGTGTGGTTGTTCTTGGTTGCCACGATATGGACGATCCCTCGTACTCCCAGTGAACTAACAATGCTATCAAAATAGATGGTTCAACAAAGGGTTCAATTAGCTCCGTGTGTCGAAAGTCTTCCTTAAAGTTGGGGGCAAGCGGCGTGTCTCGTTGATGTAGTGTGTGTCAACGACGGTGCAAGTACAAGTGTTTTGTAGCAAGTGTGAGTTAGAAGTTCTAAATCACTTGGAAAAGTGAGTGTTGAGCAAATATGTTGTACAATACATAGGTGAGAGGACTCATAAACTTAATGCTTTAAGATTGTAGGTTAAGATGATGTGTCCAACTCATTTATCTGGTTGATCTTAATCCAATGCGGATGATCCTCGGACACCCCTCTCGTTACCCAACATTATCCAACACTTTTGTAGAGAATTTTTTCCTATTTACTTCTCATTTTCAAAGTTGAATACAACATTTTTTGTGTCAATATTACTTTTAAATATTTATTGCAAGGAAATAAATAAATGAAATAAAATAAAAAATATTGACGAATTTGTAGAAAAAAGACAAATAATGGCAAAACGTAACAAAGTTTATTGGTTCTGTTGGCCGTATGTATAAAAAGTCAAAAATCATAAGTTGACATCCAAATATTTAACAAAAACTACTTTTGTACACCATAAATATTGCTATTAATGCCTTATTACCATAAATATTCTTTCAAAAAAAAAAATCCACAAAATGATCAACTGTTCAAGAGAACCTCCATTCAATTTTTGTATGAAACAATTTTTTATCATATACTTACCTTGAGACCAAACTCTAGATTACTTTTTTTCTTTTTTGAGGAAAAAACTCTAGATTATAGAGGGCTTTTTTCATGAGAATTGAAACGTTAACATCAAAAAAATGTCTTATTACTTAATGAATACTTATCGTCTTATTTATAGGGGACCAAATATGCAAAATGGTAAAGATAGGGGATCAAAATTGCAATGAAGTTCCATTTCAAACTTTGTTTTTTTTATTTAAACTCGGTATTCAGCTCAGGGACCGACTAATCCGAGAGGTACAATCCCACCTTCCACTTGTGGAACTCCATTTAAAGCTAGAGACAAATCCACCTAAATCGACACCAGAAGAAATCGAATCTAAGACCTTGAACGAAACGCAATCCAAAGTCCGAAGTTTGTTTCTTATCTTTCGCATACAGAAAAATGTCATACAATCTAAATTATATAAATTAACTTTCTATATCTCTAAAGAAGCACCTTTGTAATTTTATCATTTGTTTCCTGTGATGTACCTGTTTCAGCTCAATGAAATCTGGATTTCATCACAACCCGTCTATAATTTAGACAAAACAAGGGCAAACTAAACGCCCCTCTTATACATGTAATCATATTTTGGCTAGTGTTCACTTAACCCATAATACTTAAATTAATCTGAATATACCTATTAGTTTTAAACATGCTCTCATCTTGAAATTCCTTCCACATGAAAAAGTAGTATACTTCTCTAGATGTTAACTGTTGTTGGAGAGACTTTGAATATTTACTAAGATTATCACTGACATACAGTATTACACAAAGTGCTTAAAATAGGCTTAATACACAGAATTAGTAGTATATGTTACTTCAAGAATAAGTAATGTCACAACAAAAATTACAACAATATTAGTAATGGTAACCAATGTAGAGCTATAAACACTTACGTTATAAGCGCTTAATTAAATTGTTTATCCAATAATCAATAAAATTCGAGTACAAATCAAAAGGAAGACACTTCAGTCCGGTAAAAGAACATGCCAGAAGTACCACCATTTGGAATTAGTGCTAGCTTCACAACACTAGCAGCACCTTCTTCAACAGTTAACAAACCGTTATTGGCGGTTATATCTGTTACGGTATAACCAGGGCAAACACTATTGATGCATATAGTAGGAAAACTCTTAGCAAGAATTCTTGTATATGCATTCATAGCAGTTTTAGAGATGATATAAGCTCCTAAAGTCCTAGGCCAGCCATTCTCATAATCTAATGAACCTTCTTTGAAATCTTGTAGAAATATCTTCAGTACTTCATCTACTTTCTCTTCTGTAAGGTTATCTGCATCACTGAAGAAGCTTTTTGGCCATCCATTTGGTATACTCTGGATTTGACATGAATAAGTAATAAGATTTCATGCAAATTAAAAGAGAAAATTACGAGATAATGATAAAGCAGGTGATGGAGATCAGGCCGCTCATATTACATATTCACATAGTTTCTCGCGATAGTCAATATCGACCATTGGTTTCTCGCGTCCATTAATAATACCACATAGTTTCTCGCGATAGTCAATCTCGACCATTGGTTTGCGATCAGTATGCTCATATTTTACATATTCACTATATCATTTTTAAATGATCTTGACCATTGATTTAGATAGGACGACAAGATCAGTAACCCTACGGAAATTTCATTTTAGTGTTCTTGATTTTGTCGTGATGAAATTTGATTTTTGTTAAAAGTAAATTGAACAATAAATTGACTGTAAAAATCATGTTTGTAGGTAAAAACTATGAATCATTATTTTAAGTTAGAATCAATTCTAGAGGCAAAATCAATTGTAGTCAGAAACTCTCAAACATACCATAATTAATTATTTGTCTTCAGAATCACTTTTAAGGTTTAATTCTTCCATAAGGGAATCCAAAGATACACTTATTAAGGCAAGGAGTAAAATAATCTACCTCTAACTGCCCCAAAGTGGATGAGACATTCACAATTCTTGGTGAATCAGATAACTGAAGGAGGGGTAGAAGTGATTCAGTAGTTATTTTTGCTCCATAATAATTTGTTTGCAAGCATTCTTTAGCTAACTCATATGTTTGACTCAATGCCTTTCTTCTATTATCATCAGACAATGCCTGCAAAGGATAACTCATCAATACTCAAACCTATTATAGTTGTTTTTAATCTCCTAACAATATACCATGTCTTTTTTGTTGACAAAATAATATACTAAGCCAACAATAGAAACTTTCGTTTCATTATCGAGAATAAAATATAACTAAATTAATAGAAATTTAGAGGGTATGTTAACGTCAAAATTTGGGTTGGACCAAACTCAGTCTTATAAAACTGACTTGTAACATAATGAATGTTCCACTTATAAAGATATGTTCAGGTCTTGTCTCATTGACCTTATTAGTTGGATCTAATTCAACCATAAAAGTGAGGTGAGTACTGCTCTCACTTATTATGTTTAGGCCTTATCTCTTTCAACATGGGCCTCATAATGCTTAGTAAAATTAATGACGATCAAGAACAATTTTGTATTTACCCCACGATTGTAGATAGCCAGGTTAAACAACTGTTTGTCTTTAATTATGGTTCCAATAATCCCTGCATTGTTAACCTGGAATGAACAACTTTTGTTAATTTAATATGCATATATAGAAATTTTATCATCATAAGTTATGGTTGTCAAAATCGGGATTTTGCATCAGGTCGAAAGGGGATAGCAAAATCGAAAATTGTAAAATCGCAATCAAAATTAAAGGATTCTACCAAAATGACTTAAAGTTAAAGCCTAGATGGTACATCAAATCACACACACGAATTCTGTGGATCATCCCCCCCCATTATATCAACACCATCATCATCAATCTCATCATTTTCTCCATCATCATCACCACCACTCGCATCACTTCCATTTCACCTTCATTGTCTCTTTCTTACTGAATAAAATAAGAGCATGACGAAGACGATGACAAATGATGGTAACGAAATGGAAACGATTGAAATCAATATCAAAACTGACCCGTATCAAAAATTGCATATAATCCTTCAAAATCGTGTGTAAACTTGCGATTTTGCAGCGGTTTCACGATTTCATGCATTTTTGCTGCAATCTTACCACAATTTTGCATGTTTTTCGATTCTGCTATAACTGGATATTGATAAAAGAAAAACATCTATCAAGTTGATTTAATGGCAACTTATGTTTGTTTGCTACAAAATATAACAAAATTTAACAAGTAGCAAAACCAAATACATATTTCAAGAATTTGGAATATTAATTGAACAAACACAGAGTTAGTGTAGAGAATGATAAAAAAAACTATGATAATTGCAAGAATTATAAATTATTAGAAGACTAATAAAATAATGGCTAACAAGGACAAGTATGAAACATGCATGTAGAACAACAAAACAAAACAAGGAACAACAAAATATGCAAGCAAAGCTATAAGCGACCGCGATTATAGTGAAGATTTCTCACATTTGTTGTGGTTGCACCACTACTAAAAAAACAAAAATTAGTGAGAGATATTTAGTGAGGAAAAACGTGAAATCCCTCTCTAATTCCGTTACTAAATTTTGCGACCAAGGAATTTGTGAGGAATTTCATTTTTTCTGTCACTAATTTCCCTCGCTAATTTTGCTTTTTCTAGTAGTGCACATCGCAGATCATCTGAACAAGATAATACGACTCATATTTCAATTGTGTTATTTAACTCAAAATACACTATCGAAATATGAGCCGTCCAATATCTTATCAGATGGTCTATATTCACAACTACCATAAATGCGGAAAAAATCATACCAGAATATCAAGTTTGCCAAATTGTGATTTGACAAAATGTGCAAGAGTAGCTACACTTGCATCATCAGCCACATCTAGTTGATGAAATACAACAAAATCAGATAAACCAGATGCTTTAAGTGTTTCTAATGCATGAAGACCTCTTTTGGCATCTCTTGCTGTAAGCACCACTTTGATTCCAGCTGAAGCTAGCTGCTTAACTATCTCAAATCCAATTCCTTTGTTTGCTCCAGTCACCACTGCATACCTGAGAAACTCAACCCAACACCAAAAGGACAAAAAAAGTGAAAAATGAAAATTAATGGGTGATGAAAAATATAACAATAATTTAATGGCATTGAAATATATTATAATGACAGGTCACATGATTCTAATGTTACCTTTTTGCAGTTTCTCCCATCTTAATTTTCAATTTTGAAGTTGGAAATGTGAATGGAGTGTTGTGAACAATGAAAAGAAAAATTTGAAATTTGAATGGAATAACAATGAAAAGAAAAACAAGCACCCACCACGTAATAATATACTAAAATATTATGCATGTGTAATAAATTAATTTTTTGAGGCGATGCATGTAATGTAACGCGCTTTCTTTTATACAACCTGTTGTATTTGTCATTTTGCAGTTTTATCATTTAGGCTTTGGAGTTGGTCTATGGTCAGATTATATATTTTAGGCAAAAGAAGGCAAGCCTAGCAAGGAGGGGGACCACACCAAAATCTCCTTAGTAGTTAACAAACCTAAAGTTAGGTTTACCTAACTTTTGTTTTGCACATAAGTAGCTCTAATACAGTGAGGGACATCATATATGAATATGTTAGCACATTGATTTTCTTCTCTGAACACATGGGATGCAATGAAATTCGTTGACCTAGTTTTGTTGATGCAATTGTTCCATATGTTTCTTTGTTTCCAAGGAACTACATAATTGTTCTTGAAAGCATGTACCACCAAAGAAGAATCTAACTCAAGCCAAAGGTTGTTCAGCGAAGTAAAGAAGTAAAATTTTAATTTATATTACGAACTACATATTCTGAATATTAGTGAATATACCACCAAATATTACGAACTAAATATTCAGAAGCATGTACCAACAAACATTCTTCTTTAAGAAAAATGTTATTACCTAGTAATAAAAATATTAGTTAGTAAAAATAATGTTAGTTAGCAAAAAAAATTTAGTTCATAATTTGAATGCCAATTACTATAAAAAATGTAGTTTGGTTAAAATGTTTATTAGTTCGTAGTAAAAATGTCCATTATTTAAGAAAATATGTAGTTTAGTAAATATGCCAGTTATAAAATATTAGTTAGTAAAAATAATGTTAGTTAGTTAGTAATAATTTTATTTTGAAAAAACCAAAATAAAATATATTAAATCAAGAGGAGATCCTAACCTGCATAAGGAGTGCAAGGCTAGGAATCAAGAGTAACTATTATGAAAGAATAATGAATGAATAGAATTCTCATTAATTGATCAAAAGGAACATCACAATTATATAGAGTCCCTAGATATGTAAGATAGCAATGGTATACTAATTGTATGCTATATAAATCCTAAGATAGTTAGTTATAGCTAACTACCTAGATAACTTGTGGAACAAGTTATCTATACAACTAACTCTTAGTTTCTCTTATTTTTTCATAATGCAATAGCCCCCACAAGTTGGAGGTTGGTAATATCAACAAATCCCAACTTGGATAATAAAGTGTGAAAGGGTTGATGTAATAAAGTTTTGGTGAAGAAATCTATAACTTGAGCTTGTAGAACAAGTTATCTATACAACTAACTCTTAATTTCTCTTATTTTTTCATGATGCAACAGTAACTACAAACCAGACACCAAGGAAAAGGGGAGCAACACAAACACTAGCTAGGAAAGAAAAAAATCTCTAGATAGGTAACATGACTCAAACACTGAAAGAGATTTATCCACGAGTGATGAAAATCAAACACTAAATTTTTATGTTTAGCTTTTAGCCACTAAATAGATAGAAGTTTCACTTTATCAATTATTTACATGCAAAAACAACTCTTTTTGTTGAAAAATGTGGCAGTTCATTTTCTTCCAAATAACCCAGACACAAGCCAACCAAGCTAATAATCTCCTTTGTCGCTTTCAATCTCGTATTAAAATGATCAGTTGAAAGTGTTAAATAATAAGTTATTGGATATATAATGTTTGGCCTTCTATATTTATAAATTAGTAGTCTAGTATTTTAGGTTTTGATATATATTCTCTTTGTAACTCTTATTTTCATTAGCTATGTTATTATATTAAAACATTAACCTCGTTTGTTATTTCATTTTTCTCTTTGTTTCTCTATATTGTTAACAGAAATGAGTAACATTAAATAAATTTAGAAGTTATTTGAATTAGCTTATTTTAGACTTATTTAGCTTATCTACGGGTTCAAGTGTAAATAGTTTTCTTAGGAAGAAAAACTTTTTTTCTCCCATACGTTGTTTTTCATAAGCTCTCTTAACGCTTATAAATTTGGACTTATGAATTTTAGACACCCAAAATACATAGAAGGCACTAGGTCTTTGTGCAGATATCTAAATTAAAGCTAAAAAAAATGAGATTTTTCATTTGTAAACCAATCCAAAGAGCAAAGTACTTCAATAATAATTACAAGTAGTAATCTTCTTTCAATTAATCTATCATTTCCTTCCTCCCAAAAGCTTCCTAAAGTATTTTGTTTTTCCAACAATCTATTAGTTTTGCATATAAATATTTTCCTTAATCTAGAAAACTTGATGTAACAACTAATAACAACAATAATAACAATAATAGTAATATTATCAATATCAAATGTAACAATAATAACAATAATATTGTTAATATTAAATATAACAACAATAATAACAAGCAAAGAAACACATTTTGTTCTTAAACCACATAACATAGTACTAACCAAAAGGAAGACACTTCAGTCCTATGATAGAATTGGCCAGATGGACTTCCATTGGGAAGTAATGCTAGCTTCACAACACTAGCAGCACCTTCTTCAGCAGTTAAGAGACCAGTATTGCCAGTTATAGCATTGATGACATAACCAGGGCAAACACAATTGATGGTTAAAGTAGGATAATTCTTAGCAAGAATTCTTGTATAAGCATTCATTGCAGCTTTAGACAAGACATAAGCACCACCAGTTTTAGGCCATCCTTTGGTTTCCAATGAACCTTGTTTGAAATCTTCTAAAAATTTCTTCAATACTTCATCCACTTTCTCTTCAGTTAGGTTATCAGCATCACCAAAGACTTCTTTAGTCCATTCATTTTTTATTCTCTGGATTTGACATGAATAAGCAATAATAAGCAAAAATAAGGGGTATGAATAAGACTAATTCTATGGAAAACCTTAAGAATTGACTAACACTAGGACTAAAATATCTTACCTTTAACTTTCCTGTGGTGGATGAGACATTCACAATTCTTGGTGAATCAGATAACTTTAGGAGGGGCAGAAGTGATTCAGTAGTTATTTTAGCACCATAATAATTTATTTGCAAACATTAATTCTTCAGCTAACTCATATGGTTGAGTCACTGCCTTTTTCTTTTCTTCTTCTGATAATGCCTACAAAGGTCAAATCAAATATTCAAACCCAAAGTATAAAACAATTAAAACATTTTTTTCAAAGGCAATCACTTTCCATAGGAGTAATAAGAGTCCATGCATTGATTAAAGCTGAAAACACCTATAGTTTATAGACACTTGCTCTAGGGTTAGAGATAAGCAAACTAGCCAAATCTTTGTCATTAATTACAGCTCCACTAATCCCTGCATTGAACAAATTTTCTTAATGAAATATATGCTTATACTAATAAAAATGAGAAGCATGAGATTCCTCTCAAATTAAGCTACCAAGAAAATTCATCATAACTCAATTACTAAATATAAAGTTTTTGCTACTATGTATGTATTGGTATAGTATCTGCTAATATTAATGGAGGGACAAACCTGATTAACATTTTGCAAGATTGGAATCATTTTAAAATATTGATAATATGGAGGACTATACGTTGATAAAATCTTGAAATTTCAATGAACAAACAAAAGTATTTACAGGAAATAATAGAAGTTGCAAGATGTGAATAGACACTATCTTGCAATTAAGTTGTGGCAAACTTTCATTTAGAAAATATAAAGGAGGACCAAATTATTTATGTTACCAGAATATCAAGTTTGCCAAATTGAGATTTGACAAAATCTGCAAGAGAGGCTACACTTGCAGCATAAGCAACATCTAGTTGATGAAATACAACAAAATCAGATAAACCAGATGCTTTAAATGTTTCCAATGCATGAAGACCTCTTTTCTCATCTCTTGCTGTAAGCACCACTTTGATTCCATTTGAAGCTAACTGCTTAACTATCTCAAATCCAATTCCCTTGTTTGATCCCGTCACCACTGCAATTCTGGAAACAATTGATGGACTTAGAATATTGACGAATTTCATATACTTTTAAGACTAAATTGATGGACTTTATATACTATAAGTACTAGATATTGAATTGCATAGAAATTTCATTTACTTTATGACTAAATTTATGTGTGACCGCAATACGATCACAATTGAGATCATATCAGCTACATTTAACCGTAATTGTCAGCAATAATAAGTTTATGACGCAATCACAACCGTTAAAACGAATGAATGCTAAAACTTTAGGAAATTTTTTTTGTTGCTATACCTTTCTGCAGTTTGTCCCATCTTTAGTTCAGCTAGCTCTGTGCTTCTTTGCTGTGCATGTTAATTCTGAAGTGGTAGTAGTATACTGTATATAACATGAGAAATTTTCTTGTTTGGGGAAATGGTTAAACTACACACAAATTGTACTTTTCCAAGTGATTGATTATTAATTGCCTCCTACCTCTCTATACTTGTTTCTGTGACTAACATTTTTGAGTTATATTTAGAGATAGATTGCAGTGTATAGAAATGGACGGCGAGATCCGAGCAACCGCCTAACCATATTATGTATCAGTCTCATTACACTTCAGCTATAACAGGAATACTGTTTATCTAGCTCTTGGTGAAATGTACATTGCTGATGCTGATTAACTGTTCGACTTTGACGTCTAAACTGCTTTCCTCAGTGGACCACTCTTAGATTTGAGGTAAAAGGCGAAGAAGAAAATGTACTGGGACTATGAAAGGCATTGCATTTCTTAAAGCAGATTCTTTGAGAATGTAATTGATATGATCTATGAACTAAGAGAAACCATAGAGAGAAAAATGAGAGAGAGAATCAACTCATGATATTTTGATTCAATTGAATGAAGTAGTTACAGAGGAAGAGTTTAAATAGCTTTTGTATAACAGAATGGTTATTTCCTGTAACTAATATTACATCTAAGTGATTATTATTTAACAAACTTTATTATTCTTCTAAACCTATAATAACCTCCCACAAGTTTAGTATTGATAAATGTTTATTAATCTGAGCTTGTCAATAAGATGAGAGAAAGGTTGAGGAGCAAGGGCCTTGATAAACAAGTCTGCAATCTGATTGACAAAAGATATGGCAGCAACTTCATCATTCAGGCTAGCTGACAGCTTCTCTCTTACCATATGACAGTTAATTTCAAGATGCTTCGTTCGTTTGTGAAAAACAAGGTTTGCGGCAATATGTAATGCACTTTTCTTGTCACAGTATAAAACTGGAAGATTTGTACAATTAATCTTCAAATCATCCGGTAAGTAATATAACCACTGTAATTCACATGTCGCAGAGGCCAAGGTACGATATTCAGCCTCTGAAATAGAGAGTGCAATGGTGGTTTGCTTCTTGGAATGCCAAGTGATTAATGAATCTTCCAAAACGAATCAATACCCACTGATGGAACATCGTGTATCCCGACATCCTGCCCAATCCGAGTCACTGCAACCATGCAATTGCAGTGAGGATTTTCTACTGAAGAAAAGACTTTGACCGAGCGCTCCCTTTAAGTAATGTAATACCCTCTGAGAAGCTCGAAAATGACAGAGTTGGCTAAGATAGAAACAGAGAAAGTTGTTGAACATTGAAAGTAATGTCGGGTCGAGTGACGAGTGGTAGTCAAATAAAGCAGTCTACCAATCAAGCATCTATAACGAGCCACATCCTCAAAGAGTGCACCATCATCATTGTGTAGATGTGATACTGGATCCATAGGTATCGAGACTGGTTTACTGCCAAGAACACCAGAATCTGTCAACAGATTGAGACAAAACTGCCTCTGACACAGAAATACAAGAAGGGGAATGAGCCACTTCAAGTCCAAGGAAAAACTTTAAAATTCCAAGATTTTTAATGCCAAAGTTCTGATCAAAGATCCCTTTAATCTTCTTGAATTCATCTAGAAGAGTACCAACAAGCACAATATCGTCTACATACACAAGCAGTGCCAAATATGAAGATCTAATTTGTGTGAAAAGGGAATGATCTGCATGAGCTTGCTTAAATCCGAGACTCAGAAACAATGTAGAAAGACGGTCATACCATTGTGTGCTTGCTTCTTTAAGTCCATAAATCATAAATCCAGTTCTTATAAAATTGGGATTTATGTAAAGGTCATGAGTAATGTCAATTTTCAATTAGTGTGCGTATATGTGGGCGATCCGCTGATAACAAACAGTAATGTAAATGAGATTCATCAGTTCAAAAACAATATAGTTTGATACAAGAAAAGTAAGATTTTTCATGGTTTAGTTTAGGAAGGAAGCAGAACCAAATTTTTACAACAATTCATAAACTGAATCGAACCGTTAATGGTTAATCCTGAACCAAAATGGTATAAAGAATCGATGCACCAGTTCTGTGGTTTTGGACCAAACCGTAATTACCTTTACAAGAAAATAAAAAATAGAACTGGTTCTTAGTGAACTAAACTGCACCAAACTGCTAGCATTAACTTTTAATTAGGACTATTGAAAAAAACCAAAAACTTAACTAAATCAAATATCATGATTGTTAAATAAAACCAATCTGAACTGCACTGTAAAGAACCAGACTGTGACAAGTAGTTTACAAGCTGAACTTTTTGTGTGGTTTGGTATTTTTTATTTTTTTACTGTCCTTCTTAAGAGGTTTGGATTTGAATCATAACCCATCACCAACACCAATGTAAGTAAACATCAAGATGGTGAATCTAACAACTACTAATCTCAAGATTGCAAAAATAGTTATTTGATATATGCTACTAACAACCAACTTTGGCTTATTGTTCTAAGCAAGTATTGAATATAACCTCTATAAGTTTGTTGGCTATAGTAATAGAGATTGGTTTGGACATGGTGATGATCACAAATACACCACCATTTTTATATTTTCATAGGTAACTCAATTTTCACCAGAATGCCAAAGAAGTATTTGGTAGTCATTCTCTCAACTTGTGAAGCACAATATGTATTGTTTGCTTCATCTATCAGAGCATAAGGGAGTGCATAGCAAGAAAAGATGTACATGAAGAACATGTGAATCAAATAGTTGAAATCTTCACAAAATCACCCAAACATAATGATTTTATAAAGTTGAGAAGTCTACTTCAAATGACAAATCAAGTATGAGGGGTGTTAGATTGTTATCTTGATTTTGTCCATTTGACTATCAAGATGTTGGATCCATTTTGTTTTAATTAGTTGGTTGTGTAACATAATTCTAGAGTTTATTTTAGAGCAATGATATTTGAACAACCATTTGCTAACAACTTCTATGACAACCTCATTTCTCTCTCTTTTCATTGGTCAAAAACAATGGAGAGAGAAAAAGGAAGAGAGATAGTAAGAATATAATGTGAGTATGAGAGAGAAAGTTGTCTAAAGGTTGTTAAAAAGTGATTGTACAAATATCATTTCTCTTATTTTATGTGGTTGATGTTTATTGGAAGTTAATTAAAGGATAAAAAATTAGGTAGAATTTGGATTGACTTATTTTAGGCTTACGTGGACTTCTCTACTGACAGAAGTGTATGTAGACCTATTTGGGAGGGAAAATTATCGGAGCTTATTAGCTCCCATAAGCTGTTTTTGATAATCTCCTTTAACAAGCTTATGAATTTAGATTTATGAACTCTAGACACCCAAAATACAGCAGGTACAAGGTCTCTGTGCAGATTCCTGTCCCCTTCCTAAACTATTTTCTCCTTCCAACAATCTACTAGTTTTGCAGATAAACACTTTCCTTAATCTAGAAAAATTGATATAACAACAACAATAGTAATAACATTGTCAACATCAAATGTAACAATACTAACAAAAATATTGTCAAAATATTAAATATAACAACAATAGTAATGATGATAACAACAATAACAAGCGAAGCAACACATTTTGTTCTTAAACCATATTAATCAAAAGGAAGAGACTTCAGTCCGGTTATAGAATCGGCCAGATGGACTTCCATTGGGAAGCAATGCTAGCTTCACAACACTAGCAGCACCTTCTTCAGCAGTCAAGAGACCAGTATTTGCAGTAATATCTGTGATAACATAACCAGGGCAAACACTATTGATGGTTAAAGTAGGGAATTTCTTAGCAAGAATTCTTGTATAAGCATTCATAGCAGCTTTAGACAAGACATAAGCACCACCAGTTTTAGGCCAGCCTTTGCTTTCCAATGAACCTTCTTTGTAATCTTCTAGAAACTTCTTCAATACTTCATCCACTTTCTCTTCAGTTAGGTTATCAGCATCACTGAAGACTTTTTTAGTCCATTCATTTTGTATGCCCTGTATTTTACATGAATAAGCTGTAATAGCTATAATACCTCATTCATATTTAAGAGAAAATTTAAGAATATGTGCTTTTTATAACCAAGGTTATCTTCCCTAACAATAGTATTTTCAAGTTTTCTCTTACCTTATTTTAGTCACACTGATTATATGAAAAACCTTAAGGATTCATAAAACATAAGGACTAAAACAGTTTACCTCTAACTTTCCAAGAGTGGATGACACATTCACAATCCTTGGTGAATCAGATAACTTTAGGAGGGGTAGAAGGGATTCAGTAGTTATTTTAGTACCATAATAGTTTATTCGCAAGCATTCTTCAGCTAACTCATATGTTTGAGTCACTGCCTTATTCTTTTCATCTTCTGTTAATGCCTACAAAGAACAATTCATGAATACTCGAAGCGATTTTACAAACTGAATCATATTTTTCTAATCGAAACTTATTAAGGACGGAGACTGTAATAAGAGTCCAAAGAAGCCAATAAAAGGGAACTTTAAGAACTCTAATCATCAATTAAAAGTGAAAACACTTAGATACTTACTCCAGGGTTAGAGATCAGCAAAGTAGCTAAATCTTTGTCATTAATTACAGTTCCACTAATCCCTGCATTGTTAACCTGCATTTAACAATTTTTCTTCATTAAGTATTCATATACCATATGTAACAAAATGTGAAGCATGAGATTCCCTTCAAAACTATTAAGAAAATTCAGCATAACTCAATAACTCAAGTTGATTAAACAGTAACAAAATGTAACATAACACCTACATAGTAAAGACAATTTACACTAAAATAAAGAAAAATAAAACATACCTAAACACTCTTGTAACAAACATATGAATGTAGAACAACAAAACTAGCAAGTAATAACCAAAGTTGTAAGATGAGCACGCAAAATTTTTGGATTTTTTTTCCCTTTTTATTTAATTATTGGCCTCGTGGCCCACACATACTCAATTAAACACGTGGGAAGGTCGAAATGTGGTGACCTGGGTTTGAACCCGCGATTTCATATAAAATGTCCTCACACCAACAATACTAGGCCGTAACAACGAGGACACACAAATTATTCAATTATGTATATATTAGTTATGATCAATTATTTGATGAAGATGTATTGAACTTTAATTTTAAATGCACCATGATGGGTCGGGTCATTCTATTATGTCCAATGAGAGGTCACTACCACGGTTTTGTCTTTTATTAATCGCTGTACATACCGATTAATCTATGACTGAATATCTAAACGGCAAAGAGGGTAGTTTTCTCTCACACTCTGCTTCCGTCAATCTTATATCAGATCACAATTCTTGATCTATCTTCTTATACATGTATTATATCAATGGTAATTTTTTTAAATCATTCAAGACTACTATGCAACTAAAATGCGATAAACTTTCATTATCAACAACAAAAAAGAGGAAAAGAGAACCAATTTTTTATGTTACCAGAATATCAAGTTTGCCAAATTGAGATTTCACAAAATCTGCTAGAGATGCCACACTTGCAGCATTAGCCACATCTACTTGATAAAAGACAACAAAATCAGCCAAACCAGAGGCTTTGAGTGTCTCCAAAGCATGAAGACCCCTTTTTTCATCTCTTGCTGTAAGCACCACTTTGATTCCAGCTGAAGCTAACTGCTTAACTATCTCAAATCCAATCCCTTTGTTTGCTCCAGTCACCACTGCAATCCTGCAAACAAATTCAACCCAGATGATTTAATATTAATCTAGTTTGTTAGAATAAACTATCAATTTAGTCCTTAAACTCTATGTAGGTTCTTAAACTATATAATTATGACAAGAGTCTCTAAATTATATAAAATTCATCAAATTAGTCCATGTTATTAAGATGTTCAGGACTAAATTGACGAATTTTATATACCATAAAAACTATTTATTATATGTTGTTATATAATTTATAGTATAATATAAGGACTAAAGTGATTCTTAGTTTATGTGTGTGACCATGGTGCAGCCACAATTGAAATCACATGAACCACATTTGGCCATGCATCTCTCTACAATATTATACATATATTCATCACCATGGCCTAACGTGATTTTCTATAAGTTTTTCTTTCTTCTGTAAAATCATAGCAGTTCATCGTGATTTTGATATATCCATAATGATACCAAACATACATTAAAGTTTGTAACGCAATTACAACTATTACTGCGACTGCAATAAAAAAATTTAGCAAAAGAAAGTTTGTTAAGTTAGTTAGTTACCTTTCTGCAGTTGATCCCATCTTTAGTTGGAAGTTGAAATTGAATAGAGAGAATAATGCTTCACTTCAGCTATAGCTCTGTGCTTTCTGTACTTTGCATGTTGACTCGAAAGTGGTAGTCATAATATAACGATAAATTTTGTTGTTTTGGGAAATGGTGTAACTACACAAAAATTGTACTTTTTCGAGTGAATATTAATTGCCTCCTACCACACTATATCCGTTTCTGTGACTAGTATTAATTAAAGACTTTAAGATAAGAAGTTTCATTTATTGCTGTAGTTTTTTGTTGTGTAAGTAACTACTTCCTCCTCCGGTCACATTTATAAGCAAATAATTAATTTTGTAGATACATTGATTAATTAATGTATCTGATTACATTTATAAATTAGAAATTTATCCTCTATAAATAAGAGAAGAAAAATTAGGAGTTTGAATAGAAACTCGAACAGAGTAACATCCCTCTTAACTAAGTTATGCTCACATAGACTTGAGGCCCGTTTGGATTATCTTATTTTAGAGCTTATATAAAACAGTTTATATAAATAAATAAGTTTTTATGTACTATTTATAAGTTTTTAAGGTAGTTTATGAAAAACCCGTTTATGAAGATACAATTTTCGTTACTGAGAGTTTATAAATTAAAATAAAAGTTTATTTATTTACATAAGCTATTTTTCATAAGCTCAAAATAAGCTCAAACCAAACGGGACCTTACTCTAGGTTTGGTTGCATGAACTTAGGAATAAAATTTATTCTAAATATTTAAAATTGATTTTAACAAGTTCTAAAATAATTGACACTGTCTTTTGTTTTGTAATTGATATTGATATTTATGCTCAAACATATTTTTTTTGGAAAATTACACTCACCTCCCTTGAACTTTATGAAAATAACACTAACATCCCCTCTAATTTTAAAACTTGCACTAACCTCCTTTAAGTTTTCCAAATATACAAACACCTACTTTTTCCGTATTATTTTTTCATGGATGTTTATAAACGTGTTCTACTGTTGTTTGCATGCTTTCACTATTATGCTGATAAATTGATTTCTTACGACATTGACAATAAAATTTTGATTTGATTAACCTATTAAAATATAATTTCAATTAAGAAAGTATACATCGAAGAACTAGAATTAAATGTTTAAATAAAGGACTAGTGACAGATTAAATTGATGATTAGATTGGTGAGAGCAGAATCATATAATCAATAATCACATAATTAGATCAAGGATAAGAGCAAAAGTGAGAATGAAATGGGGTTGCCTAGAATTGTGTGAAATTAAAAAGCCATAACCTATGGTTTCTTGAATGTTTGGAATACCTTTATTGAATGTTTGTTCTGACACTCATTTGAATTTGAATTTGGTTTCTTGAATGAATTTAAGTTAACAATGGGGGTTTGCCCCATTAACAGATAATTGAATATACTAAAAAAAAATTAACGGAAAAATTAACAGTGTTAATAGCAAGGGAGATGTTTGTCTATTTAAGGAAAACTTAATGTAAGTTTTAAAATTAGAGGAGGTGTTAGTGTCATTTTCATAGACTCTAGGAGAGGTGAATGTAATTTTATCTAATATTTTTAACTCACTTGTACATAACTGTATTTAAATAATAGATTATTTTATTTTTAATTTATTTTTAGTCAAAATCAATTTAAAAAATCAAACACACCGAAAAGATATATAACAAGAGAAATGATATATGTACAATCACTTTTTGACAACTTTTGAAACAACTCTCCCTCTCTAATACTCACATGTGGTTTTATTCTCTCTCTTCTTTTTTCTCTCTATTGTTTTTTATTCAATAAAAAGAGACGACAAGTGGTTGTCACAAAAATTATTTAAAATTGGATGTACAAATATCACCCCTCATAGAAAAATGGAAGTAGAATATATCAATTTAATACACCTATAATTTCGGGTACGTGGTGGGTGTATATACATTATGGCTACAAAGACATTTGTACTAGGCCTCCATTTTTGGTAAATGAAGGTATTCCCCACGTAAAGCTAACCCTTGAAAATAAGTAAATTTATTTAAGGTTTGGTCCTTATTATCTATCCAGCAAGCACCTAACTGAGTTTTGATAAGTACAAACTACTCTTATTTACTGTAAATTAATGGGATTTGTTAGAATACATCCATTAGTTTTTACGAAGGTGTGTTTTAGCAACATGCACACTTGTGTGTATTTAGCTATTTTTTAGTTATGACTTGGTAAATCACTTCTTCTAAAAAATAAGTGGGTGTATTTTAGTAAATGCTTGTGGGAGTTGCTAACTTACATCCACTTATTTTTTAGAATGAGTGTTTTAGCAACATTCACCTTAAAATGTATTTAACAACTTTTTAATTATATTTATAATGTATATTTAAGAAGTATGTACATATGATTGGATTAGTATACCCGCCATTTCTCAAAAGAAATGAAAGGCTTTTTAAAGAGATAGACATAGAGTCCATAAGACCTAACTTAACTTATAATATCTTTATTGTCAGGTTGAACACATTTATCCAATGGTGTTAATGAAAGGTTGTGTTAATGAAGTCGGTGATTCAATTCTTGGGTTCTTGCCGGATTTGATTGTCCTTATCGTGGTATATCTTTGATATTGTTATTGGAGATTTGTATCTTTATTGGTTGATTTCTAATTCATTCTATAGACATTGTATCACTTCTTTCTAATCTACGCAGTTCTTCTGCCTAGATTAGTGTTACATATTTACTTAAAAAATGTATATCCAGTGTTATCGGTGTAAAAATTTTAATGTCGAAACCGTAAGATTTACAACTCATTTGACGCACCGACCACTTACGCTAGACTCTGATGGTATGTCTTATAATTTAAATAAACGATTACAATATAATAACAATCAAAATGAAGAGACTTCGTTCCGAACATAGAAGAGGCCAGATGGACTACCATTGGGAAGTAGTGCTAACCTAACAGGATGAGCAGCACCTTCTTTTACTGTATAGAAACCAGTATTAGCAGTTATATCTGTTTTGACATAACCAGGGCAAACACAATTGATGCAGAAGTTAGGATACTTCTTTGCAGTAATTCTTGTATAGGCATTCATAGAAGCCTTAGCAATAGTATAGGCAGCTATAAACCTAGGCCAACCTTTTCTTTCTAAGGACCCTTCTTCAAAATCTTTGATAAACTCCTTTATCACTTCGTCTATCCTGTCTTCTGGAAGGTTTTCAACATCACTGAATACTCCTTTAGCCCACTCATTTGATACACGCTAATTTCACACAATTACCAATATAGATGATAATGACAAGTTAGTTAAAAAGGATTGGGTAAAAATATAATCTAAATAACAAAATATGTACTTATGAAAGCTTCGATGAAAGCCTAAAAAAATACTACCTCCAGCAATAAATATATGGAATCCTTCTTTCAAAAATAAATATGGATCCTTTAAATTTTTTAGCTGTATTGATTATTTTCTTATCAACATACTCCTAGTTATATTATATAGTTTTCTATAATCACTACCAAAAAATATAGTTTTCTATAATCAATAATAAATATTGTGAATATAAACTAATTTTCTCTCCCCGGATGGTATAATTATAAAATTAACAACAACAATTTTTAAAATAAATTAATATTATTACAAATTTTCTTAGAGTGTGTTTGGATGAGAGAACGTTTAGAGGTACATAATGTAAATTCCATTGTTTTAATGATAATTTTGAGAAATTTTAAAATGGTGAAAATTTGTGAAGTATTTTGTAAGTTCAATTGAGACCCCTCAAAATTTTGCAAGTTGTTCCCCATATTTTTCAAAAGTTTTCGAGATGACCCCTAAAAAATTTCAAATTATTAATTAGACCATTTTTTAATAAAAAATTACAAATCGACCCCTAGAAATTTCAAAAATTACAAATTTGCCCCTCAAGATTTTCAAAACATACAAATTGGCCCTTATTTTTCAAATGATAGAAATCTTTTAGTACTCTATCAAAACAAAAACATTTTAGAAATGAATGCAATTCAACATAATCATTTAAATTGCCTACGATTCTAAATTCTTTAACAATTCCAACTATCCCCATCAAAACACACGCTTAATTCATGTGATTTAGTGAATAAAATCATATATTTAGAAACGGAAATATTATATTCGATTTAGTAACATCTCTCATAACATATAGAGTTGGGGCACTTATTAGCTAATTTTCTATTTGGGCACCAACAAGCTTATTCATTCTTAAGAATTTATTTATTTATATAAAAATAAGCTTACCTCTATCTTGCCCGCTCCTGATGATACATTGACTACTCTTGGTGAATCAGATAATTGAAGGAGGGGAAGAAGGTACTTAAATGTTCTTTTAGCTCCATAATAATTTATTTGAATGCATTCTTTAGCTGACTCAAATTTTTGTGTTACTGCCCTTCTCAATTCTTCATCAGGGAGTGCCTACATGGTAAGAACAACTCAAATACTCAAAACCATTAAAGATGCTTCCAGCACAGTTTTAACTTTCACAAGACAACTTGGAGACTTACTTCACACATGTCATGACATCTTTAAATCATTACTGCATTAGTGGTAATTATCGAGTAAAATGTTTAATGGAAAATATCGAAATTTGCTGCTTTGTTTGGTACTCCTTTGTCTATAAATAATAGAGTTATTTCATCATTTCACACATATTAAAAAATATAAGTGAGAATAAAATATAAAAAAAAAAAGTTTTAAGTGTATTTCCATTATCATAAATGCAAAGTGGAAAATATTAAATTGAAAGAGATGAAATTATTATTTATTAGAGTGTATAATTAAAAAAATTAATATTACATTGAAAAATGAAATTGGTGTTTTGAAACAATTACTCTCTTCATCCTATAATAGATGACCTATTTGAAAATGTACACTATTGACCTAACATATTCTGGCTGTATTTTTCTACTAATATAGAAAGATAAGTAATATCATATAAAATGCCGTTGGATTTGTCTCGATGAAGATTTTCAAAATATCAAATTTTTATAATTTTTTTCTAAGAGATTAGTAAAGTTATTTAATATCAAAATTATGCATTGGTATGTGCAACAAGGTCAATTGTACCACTTAATATGGGACGGAGTGAGTATTATTTTACAAATAACTTAATTACTTAATTATTTTGGGACAGCGGGAGTAACAATACTTTAATACAATTTTTCGGTTGTACATGTACATAACTACATGCATCTAGAAAAGTAGTAAATCGATATTTCTACATATAGCATCCACAATGATAGTCCATTGATAAGGACTCTTTTAATGAACCCCACATATACACCACATTTATTTATAATTTTTTAATAAAAGTTCTTTTTAACGACTCAATGACTTCAATGACAATACACTAACAAGGACTCCAATGAAAAGTGCTTAAATATGTCTCAGTAACTTTACATCATTATATAAAAGTAATTTATTTATTAAATTATAAATTATCTCATAAAATATTACTTCTTTTAAAAATAGGACCAACTTATACATATTTTATTACTTCTTTTAAACATGAGACCCGTTAGTTAGTCGAAATAGAGAGGATCTTTATATAGTTGTCTGATACTTAATAGGTACTACTTTTTTTCTCTAATAGAAGACCCTTAACCAAGAGTGATCCTTGTTAAATAAAGAATCGTTAAGGACCGATTAAAGATGCTCTAATTGACTAGATTCATAACATGTGTTGATATATACTAACCCCATTTGTAATGATGGCTGAAGTGAATAAATCACTATCTTTAATTTCAACTCCGCCAATCCCAGCGTTGTTAACCTGCACAATATGTACAAATTAAACAAGAGCAATGCTATTTGTTACGATGGTTAACCAGAAGAAAGGCAAGAATTACACATGCCAAAAAACAAAAACGGAACCAACATATATTAGTGGTTGGGAATGTTTCTTCTTACGGATCATTATTTAACGAATGACCGTATTAACAAGCTGAACGGCGACGATTCATTCTTGCTTTTTGTTAAATGATGATTCGTAATAACAAGCATTTTTCATTAAGAGCATTGCTATTTGTAATGATAGGAAGAGAAAATATTAATTTTCGGAGATCAAACTAATGGTCTCTTTCTTAAATTTTCTTCAATTTCCTTTAGCTCATCAACAAAGATATTTACGCACGACTATCAACTCTAACTTATGAAGTTTGGATACTCTAAAATAAAGACGTACCCATATCGAATACGTATCGAATACCGATACTTCACGGATACTTATGGATACGTACTCAGAAAGTATCAAAATTAATTATTTTAATTTAATAAATAAATAAATTATTGGATAGTTGTAGAATACTCTACGGATACACAAAAATACTTAAAAGATATGTATCCTAAAAAAGATGAAGGGTAGAAAGTGTGACATTGTTGCGAAAATTCAGTGGAAATGTATATAACTCAATTTTAGATATGCATTAGTAGAATTGTTTCTAGATAAACCACTTAAAATTATACTTTGTGGACGAAGGTAACGAGAGAAAGAAGATTCAATTAATCAAAATTAGACAAAATTTGTGTTGAGTTCTTTTAATGATGCTTATGTTGATATCCCAACATTTGAATGAAAATATAATATGGTTTATAAGAAAACTTTACATATTTTTATTTTGATCACATGTTTTATTTTAAAAACAATTGTGACTTTTATAATAAAATAATAATGAAGAGTAATCAATGTTAAGTTTTAGCATAAACATTTTGTTAAAGTATCTTAGTCGTATCGTATCTTAAATTTTAAAAATTTCACGTATCCACATATTTGTATCGTATCATACCCACATCCGTATCACGTTTCCAGGCTTCAACGACTCTAACAATTGCTAATCAAATTTACAACAACATGACATTGTATATGACAAGGGAAGACATAACTCTTACTCCTATCCAAGCCCTGAACCTCATGTTATTTTGTTTTTATTTTCTGTGGACCCCAATACCATTAAAAATGGTATTTTGTTTTTATATGACAAGGGATACAAAATGGAGAAGAAGATCTTGACTCATTAATTACAAGAACCAAAGAAATTCCAAACCACAGAACATTGGAACTCTATCTTCTCCGTCTTATGCATCTTCAATACTAACAAAACAAAATATGAAGTGATGATGATGATAATTGTTTTAAAAAAATTGTATATCGATCGAACAAACACAGGCTTTGGATGGAGAATGATGATGATGATAAAATAAATAAATAAATAAATGATATAAATGCACACTTTTATAAAATTGCTGACACTAATTGAATTTTTTTAAAAAAAAAAATTCAACCGACATTAATTGAATATTTATACCAAAACCATAGTTATGGATAACAATTGTAATTGATATGTCCATTTATTTGAAGAATTTGAGAGATATCTACTTCAACATTGCATGCAATTACTCACCAGAATATCAAGTTTGCCAAATTGTGATTTGACAAAATCTGCTAGAGATGCTACACTTGCAGCATCAGCTACATCTAGTTGATGAAATACAACAAAATCAGATAAGCCAGACGCTTTTAGTGTTTCCAAAGCATAAAGACCTCTTTTCTCATCTCTTGCAGTCAGCACCACTTTGATTCCATCTGAAGCTAACTGCCTTACTATCTCCAATCCAATTCCTTTGTTTGCACCAGTCACCACTGCATACCTAAGGAAGAGAGGCACAAGGATTAGTAAAAAATCTATAAGATTCAAAAACATGGTTTGATTGGATATGCTAAAGAAAGTATACCACAAAAGAAAGAAAGAAAGATGGTTACTACCTTTCTCTCGGTTCTCCCATATTTTGTTGGAACTCAAGAAGTGTTAACTTGGAAAATTAGAAGATGCTCTTCTAGTTCAAGATATATTTTCTTCTCTTGGGAATCACTCAACCACACACGAAAATTCTAATTTTCCCTTCCTTGTCCTCCACACGACAACACAACATGTTATCATTTTGCTTTAGTTGACACCTTTATTTATATTTTTTTTTGAAGGAACCTTTATTTATAAATGTCTTCTGCTTGTGTTAATCCTATGAGACATCTAAATATTAAGTGTGAATATCTTTTAATAAAAGTTCAAACTATGATTAGGGACATATCTATTTATTCTAGATTAGGGACAAATGCCCCCACTGTTTGATAAATCTTTAATATTTTTCTCTAAAAAGAAGTCTTTGATATTTTAATTATAGTCTTTTATTAAAATAATAGATTGTCTTCACTGAATGAACATTTATATTATTAAAAAAGTTTCTCATGTAAAAATGCATTTGAGATGAAAATTGAATGATTTTTACCATGCTTTTTAAATATAGACTCGTAAAAATCAATTTTAATTTGTAAATATTAAGCAGTCTTTAATTTTTTTAACAATATAATATTTACTTCCTCCGGTCTCAAATGTAAGCAACTTTTCATTTTTTAGATTCACTCAATAAATGATGTATGTGGTCTATAATGTAGACTATATACATTATTTATCGAGTGAATCTAAAAAGTGAAAAGTTGCTTACATTTGAGACCGGAGGAAGTATAATCTTAAATATTTTATTCAATGATAATGATGTTATTATTTTATCACTTTTGCATCGCTAAAAATCTGTAAATAATTATCATAAAAAATCTAGCCCCATATGTTACTTTATATGTCATTCTCTAGATGAAATTCAATGTGCTGACAGGCCAACTTCAACACATATCGTGGTGTAATAGTGTCAATTAGAGGGGAAGATAAAATTGTGCAAGCCAAATATTATAAGTGATCACTAAGACTAAACTATTAACTGAAATTTTTGTCATTCACAAAAAAAGACCATACCACTAATATTTTGCGTCTATTAATTAGCCAATTTGAGTTGCTATAACGGCCCCAGGCATTGAGTCAGGCATACATACCACTGGGCAAGAAAAGAGCCATTAAAAATAGTCCCACATCAACTAAAAGATGTAGTATGATATCGTTTATAAACTATAAAGTGTCCCATAAAATTTAAGTTGCTGGTGACCTAAGTTAACATATGTTTGTCAACCGGATGCTGCCAAAAGCTTTTCAATTGTCCAATTTTTTTTTGTCTATATTTATGTCTTTTATTTTCCATATTGTTTTAATGCAAGATTATTTTCTTAATTTAATAATATTATATTTGTAATCATATCGAAAAATTCTTCAACTTTTAATGTGCTGCCTAAGTTTTGTGCATAATTTTCGGACATTTATCCGGTCTCTATTAACATTCTGCTGCTGCCTAAGTTTTGGTCATTCGCGGGTTTGCTTGAGATATTGTTAAATTTATCGGTCCTATTGTAAGCTTTCGATTAGGTTTAGTAGCCATAAAAGTGGAGCTTTGGAGTTAATAGGAATCATTGGTGTGGCAAGTTGATAGTCTCAAATACATTATATTAGCCTGCAAAATTCTGCAGAATTCGGGTTGGATATCTGCATTGGCGAACGGCTTGGGGAAATGGCCATGTTGCCCATGGAAGGGTTTCATAGTCCATAAAATCGTACAATACATATTATATGAATCAAACTAACAAGTGCTCTATGGAAATTGTTTAAGAAATTCAAAATATTCAATACATCATTTTCTCAACAAAAATTACCTATTTGGATTACATAAACACTACTTTAAGGACACGTGTTAAAATTCACTAAAAAATATTAATCAAAAGGAAGAGATTCCGTTCTGACTATAGAAGAGGCCAGATGGACTACCATTGGGAAGTAGTGCTAACCTAACAGGATTTGCAGCTCCTTCTTCTACTGTCAACATACCAGTATTAGTAGTCATATCAGTCTTCACATAACCAGGGCAAACACAATTGATGCAGAAATTAGGATATTTCTTTGCAATAATTCTTGTATAGGCATTCATAGAAGCTTTAGAAACAGTATAGGCAGATGCAAACCTAGGCCAACCTTTTCTTTCTAAGGAACCTTCTTCAAAATCTTTGATAAACTCTTTTATCACTTCATCTACTCTCTCTTCTGTGACGTTATCAACATCAGTGAAGACTTCTTTAGCCCATTCATTTGATACTAACTGATTTGACATTAATATATATCATAATGTAAATTTGGTTAACGGAAATTGAGTAAAACTGTAAACTAAATAACAAAGCGTGCTTTGAAAAATTTATAAATTACAAGTTAGGTTCGATCAAAACTTTAAAAATAGATCATATTTAACCCTTGAAAAAAATTTGTTTCACCCAATCTACTTCTAATTTTATTCATAGTATACAAATCAAAATATGGTGAGCATTTTTAATTTTTATTGATAAGTCTTTTTTTTTTGTTTTTGCAATGGCTCTTAAACAAAGAGCTTATTCAATCTTAAGAATTTACTAATGTACATATTAGCTTACCTCTATCTGCCCCAAAAATGATGATACGTTGACTACTCTTGGTGAATCAGATAATTGAAGGAGGGGAAGAAGGTATTCAAATGTTTTTTTAGCACCATAATAATTTATTTGAATGCATTCTTTAGCAGACTCATATGTCTGTGTTACTGCCCTTCTCAATTCTTCATCAGGTAGCGCCTGCAAGATGAGAACAACTCAAAAATCAAAACCATTCTAGATATTCTTAAGACCAATAAAAGAAACTTCTAAAAACAAAACTATTAAACATAATAAACATGACATTTTCATCTAGTGAGATGGTTTAATGTTTATTCATAGGGTAGGGAGAAAACCAATATGCTTTTACTTTGGATTTGTGGGTTACAATGAATATATCATGACATTTATGTTCAAAAAATATATATCATTACTAGGGCCATTCCTTGCCAAGCTCAAGGAGCTCTATGGAGCCGGGCCTCCAATTTATAGGGGCCTCAATTATTTGTAGAGGTACAAGTATAATTGTTGGGATGTAGTATAATATTTTCTTTAGTTACGTAGGAGTAAATCAAACACTTATTATTTGATAAAAATAAAAAGTAAATGAACAAGTTAGGCCAAACCCACACATCTATCAAAAAAAAAAAAGAGTAAATAGGAAATTACCCCCAAAAATTATAAGTTTCATCAAATTACCCCCCTGATATTAATGAAACTTCATTTACTCCCTTGAAATTGCACAACGTTAATCAATTTACCCCCTCCGTCAAATTTTTCTGTTAGTCAACATGACGTTTTGCAAATACCCCCCTGAAGTTTTGTTAATGTTAGGGGATAATTGACGAAACTTACAATTTCGGGGGGTAATTGCCTATTTACTCAAAAAAAATTCAACAAAACAAATTAAAATCAAATTAATCCTTATTGTAAATTTGCAATTGTTTAAATTATCATTAATTATTTTTATTAGGGGCCATTTTTAATATGGATAATACTAAACACAGCGAAGGAAAATTCGTGAAGCTGATCACGACTGACTTGGCAATATAACAACCTTTAGATATTATATTTATTTGATGGACTTCTTCCAAAAAAAATTTAAAAGCCTGACTGCCGTGTTTTTCGGGAATAAAAGATTTTGATTGGTTGAATTGTGTGTTGGGAGCACTTCGGGAAGCATTTTCTCTTGATATATAGCACTCCTGTTTTAACATTAGAGTCAAGCCTCCACTTTTATTGGAACGGTCCTAATCATTACATTTATCTTGTACAATGATGGTAAGGTGGCAATAAAAAAATAAAACCGTTGGATACCCACTTGAAGTAAAATCCAATGGTTTTAAAATTATTGCATCGGTGCGTGGTTGCATTGGTGCTGCCACTATAGAGAATTCATATTCCACCCATAAACATATCGTCGTGGATGCAAGACCAAATAAATTAAAACACCCAATATATTCCATGATAATAAAGATTCTCTTTCAAAATTAGATTGACATTGAACATTGTTTATAAGAATGTCATAGTACTACACATATATGACCAGAAACAATAAGAATCTTCATTGTATTATTGTTAGTTATCAAGTGAAATAATGCTTAATGGGAAATATTGAAATTTAGTGTTTTGGTTGGTAAAAAAATCTTAATACAATTTCCAGTACATATTTATGATGGATGTTCAAATTGATAAAAAAAAAAAAAAAAAAAGTAGCAAATCAATCAGCATCAATTCAATGCAGATGCAATCAACTTTTAAACTTTTATTCAATAGATACACAACATAGGCAAGTTTCAAAGTTTGTATATACTAACCCCACTCGTCATGATTGCAGAAGTGAATAAATCACGGTCTTTAACTTCAACCCCGCTAATCCCAGCATTGTTAACCTACATGATACAATCTTTATTCAAGAAATATATACAAACAACATGTATCAACTCTAGTAAGGAACTTATAATGACTAAAAAAAAATTATCAAGCTGGTTAAATGGAAACTAGCCCACTTAATACTAAAATAAGTATTATCAACTCTATGAAATGCGACATTTTTTTTTAATTTCAAAAGAATATATAACACTGGAAAAAGAATCACAAACAATCTCGGGGTGGAAGAACCCAACGTAGGGGCTTGCCAACCAAGCACCAAAACCATGACCAAGAAAAGAAACGGAAACCCCAAACAACAAAAGAAACCCTACCCACACACTCAAAAATAACAACTAACAACTCCAAGTCGAAAAGGAAAGAACAACAAAACAGGAAGAAAAAAATCGGACAAAGACCAACCCACATAAGCAACTCAAAGATATGGGTCCCATCCAAACCCCCACATAAAGTAGAAACTCTATAAATTAATAATGTCAGGATCGGAGAAATTTATTAATTTAGAGAGTTATTAATTTATCGATAAATTAATAATTATTAATTTAAAGAGTTTTTAAGTAATTATACAGTACATATCAAACAAAAATGCAAATTAGTCTATGCCTCTTAGAATTACGTTGCAGCGAACCTTGAGACTCAACGTAAATTTGTAACTACTGTGTTCATGTACATTGGAAAAATACAATACAAAAATACAACATCTGAGTTATTGGATGCAATAAGAAAAGTTAGAGATGAGCTCCAAACAGACTTGAACTTTAAAGGAAAACAGACTACTATTGAATCATATTTCAATATATTTTTTTTTCAGTTTCTATGAATTATTAATTTATGATTTTCTTGGGACCAAAAATTATAAAGGGATCTCCCGAAAAATTATTATCTTAATATTTTATCGAGTTTTTCAATTTTTTATATTGGCCCAAGTCGGAACCGGACAAATTTATTATTTTAGAGAGTTTATTAATTTACCAAATATTAATTTAAAGAGTTTCTACCGTAGGTTAATCCATCGTAAAATCCTACATTTCCCAATTGGTTCCAACATAGTAAAGGCCCCGCCCCCCACTCATACAGAAAGCAAATGTGACATTTGATATGACTGGGGACGATGATTACTCCCCACTCCCAATCCTCAAATTTGTGTTATCATGTCTCCATCCTCAACACAACCATCAACATCTCTCATAGGGTATATCAGAAAAAAAATCTAACTCGAACCCCATGAAAAAAAGTATTTTCCATCAAAGTCACGGGTGGTTATGGAATCGGGAGGTTACCCAAGGGTGTGGGTCCCTTTACCATGCCTAAGGAAATGACTTGCATAAATGAATTACAATAAATAAAAAACTTGAATAGCAAGATAAACTCCCTGACTTACAATGGAACCTAAAGAAGATCGAAAAAACTATAAAAATATTTATAATCATACAAATGAAAATTTTAATGTAGTTGTATGTGTTTTTGTAAATATAATATCAAGTGAGTTAGTGTTTCACTTTAGTCTAATGTGTAGAAATTTCAAGATGTGCTATATATTTATTAAGTTACTAGTGTATATAAATTCATTAATGGGTTAAATATGTCTATACATCCTATAAATATGTCTCCATAAAAAAAACAATTTTTAATCCTAAAAATTTATAAAAATAAGATACTTTATAGTTGTTAGGTAAAACTATTAGCACACTCTTGTATAAAGTCTTTGTCTAACATGCACAAAATGATCTTACACCATGCATACATTCATGTCTTTTTCATCATTGAATCAAATAATTACAATAAATTTCATTTGATTTAATGGTGGTATTTATTGATCTAACATTGAATACTAACTTCATGGTGCAAGACTTGTTTCATTTATGCACTATAGAATCGACCTATATTATGACTAAAGAGGGTTAAAACTTTTAAATGGATTAAAATCAAAAGAGTATTTTTGACTAAAAGCTTGATTAAATTTTCTTGTTACCAGAATATCAAGTTTGCCAAAATGGGATTTGACAAAATCTGCTAGAGAAGCTACACTTGCAGCATCAGCCACATCTAGTTGATGAAATACAACAAAATCAGATAAACCAAATGCTTTGAGTGTTTCCAAAGCATGAAGACCTCTTTTCACATCTCTTGCTGTCAGCACCACTTTGATTCCAGCTGTAGCTAACTGCTTAACTATCTCTAACCCAATTCCTTTGTTTGATCCAGTCACCACCGCATACCTAAAGGAAGAGAGACACAAGGACAAGAAAGATCTAAAATATTCAAAAAAACATGTTTTGGATATGAATATGATAGAGAAAGTTTGATCATGTTACCTTTTCGTCGGTTCTCCCATATTTAGCTGGAAGTGACTGGAACTTAGCGACAATATTGCACTTGGGAAATATGAACGTGCTATTAAACAAGAGATATTTTCTTTTCTTGGGAATTCCTCAACCACACACAAATTATAATTTTGCTTTCCTCCCTTATCTTCCACAGTCTACACGACAAGATATCATATCATTTTGCTTTGGTTGACACCTTTGGCTTTATCTATATCTTGTTAGATTATTTTAATAATCTATAAATATGTGTATTGACCCCTCATGCATTATGAATATTTAATAAATGGTTAAATAAGTAAATAGTCCCTTAAATATACCAACATTTAAATTTAATCCCTCTAAAATATTATTTAGGCTATTGGTTTCTCTTAAAAATTTCATCTATGAAATTAGTCTCTGCTTTAGTGTAATACTCAATGTAGAGCAGGGACTAATTTCATATATATGAAAAATTTTAGAGGACCAAAAGCCTAAGAAATATTTTAGGAGGACTAAAATCAAATGTTGGTATATTTAAGGGGACCATTACTTATTAACCCTTTAATAAATAGATGTTATATCAATTGATTTATATTTTTATAAATATTATACAAGGTTAAATGTATTTTTGGTCTCTATAAAAATAGACAGTTTTGATTTTAGTAGTAAAAGAAAAGGTGATATGTTTTGGTCTCTGTAAAAAATTTCAGCAAATACTTTTAGTCCTTGTAAAATTCAAATATGTTTAATTATGCTTAAATTTTTAAACTTTTAATGATTGTTCGCATACTTTTTTTAAAACATTATACAAAGTTCATGCGCATAAAATTAATTCAAAACTTGATATTTTGGTCCAAATTTTTGTTACTTTAATTTTGAAAATTTGGTGTTTCAAAAAATTAATGTTAAAAAAATATAATATTTTATAAAAGAGCTTCTTATAATGTTCTTAACATGTTTATAAAAAGTCATTAAAGATTTAATAGTTTAAGCATAATTAAACAAATTTTAATTTTACAAGCACTAAAACTGCGTGCTGAAATTTTTTATAGGGATCAAAACATTTATCTTTTTTTATGAGGATTAAAAACAGAATTCACTATATTTATAGAGATTAAAAACTTACTTAACCCTATTATATAATTTGCTCAGAGTCAAGATATGTCAAAGCTCAACGAAAACTAATAGAACTTACAAGTCCTTACGCTGACAACGAGAATTGAACTCGCATCCTTGTAGAGTATATGTCAACTCATTATCAACCTTGTAGAGTTAACCTTCGTTGACAAGAAATTAAAAACATCAATTTATATCAAGTTGAACTTTTAAAGATTTGGTATATCAAATAACTTATACTCCCGTCGTCCTAAAATAACTGTTGACAAGAAATTAAAAACATCAATTTATATCAAGTTGAACTTTTAAAGATTTGGTATATCAAATAACTTATACTCCCGTCGTCCTAAAATAA
>Ga0315914_1001343_pt1 | contig 36386 bp, 20 predicted proteins | sample MpolenodulesMG_FD_203920 | JGI IMG/M metagenome (GOLD analysis project Ga0315914, IMG submission 203920) | Medicago polymorpha root nodule microbial communities from Los Angeles, California, United States - elongated nodules | ecosystem: Host-associated > Plants > Roots > Nodule | place: USA...
CCTCCCCGCCCCTCCCCTCCAAAACTCTCGAACCAAACGGACCCTTAAAATAAGTTGATTAGAAAATAGCTTTTGATCGACAAAACGGTCGATCAAACACATGTCTCCTAGGTTTTGTGTGATTGAAAGTTATGTTGCAATAAATCATCGTAGAGTAATTTTCTAATATTTCCATCTATTTTCTTGGTCCGTTTAGAAATATGTACCGTTCAGGAATACGTAGAAAAATGAATGAGAGGACTTTGGGGAGGAAATGAGAGAAAAATATATCAACTTTCAGTAAGAAAAGAAAAAGAATATTGCGCTTTTTAATATATTATATATTTTTAATTAAGAGTATTATAAAAAATAAATGGTATGAGTTTGAAAAAGATTTCTAACCTCTCCAAAACCTTGTGTTCCCTCTATTAGAGGGATTTTTTTGTATCATGGAGAAAAGAAAATCCTCATTCGAGTTGGAGGACTATGATTCCATCCCTTTCAATTTTGTCGTTCATTTTTTCAAAACTCCCAACTGTTTTCGTAGAGATCTGAGTGGTGCCTTCGCTAGTCCTCAACTCCTCATAGGCTTGTATACACATACCACAAACAAGGCATTATTTCTCAGTTACTACTCATTAGTCAAAAACTCTATAGTTCTAGTTCTAGAAGTGCACACGAGTTCAAACAAATTGTTCAGAAGTATGTATTTGGATGACACAAATTTTGTGGTTTTATTTCAAGATGTACACAAATTTAGTAATTATATTGCTCGACTTTCTTTCTGCTATTTCGAATCTTTGCTATATGTATAACGTTTTCTCCCATGTTACCAAATAAGGAGGAACCATTGATAAGCAGCGACATTTAGAAGTACTATACACAAATAATTTTCAGATAAGATACAACGTACACACAATGAATTCATTCCAATACAATGTTGCAATTTGCAAGCAGCAAATTTGAACCATCAACATAATTCCGACTAGAGCCTCGCTCCTGGAAGAAAAATCTGGGACAATATTTTATATTTGGTTGGGGGATGCTCACTACTTACAGTTGTGACTTTTGAGCTAAGAATGTTCTCCTGGGATCTTCAGTATATCAAATTGGAATTTGGAAGATATGGCAGAAGGATGGTCCCTGGCTAGCAACGGAGATATGTAGCAATCAATCACAGTTGTGAAAAGCAGAGTCAGAATTTGAAATTTTGCTTCATGTATAGAACCACCTCTTGCTGAACAAAAAAAACAGGTCTACCAATTAGTTAACTTGCAATGAGGAGCTCATTTTAGGAGGGAGAGACATGGATGCTATAGATTAAGTAAACTAGTAGCAATGAACCGGGTACTAGAAGTTGTTTTCGGAGGAAAACAAAATTATAAGATGACATGTTTATTGTTTTAAAAACCGGACAGTTCCAACGATTGAACCATAAACAAGAACTGTCTACAGTTCAGTTAAACCGGATAGTTTGATGGCTGGTTCAGTTTTTAAAACATTGGACGTGTTTACTGGATCGTTCCTTTATTGATAGTACAAATAGATTAATAGAGAGATAGATTGCTTACAATCAAGCAAAGTAGAATGCATCCTGCTGCCCCAGGATACAAAACATACCAGAAACTCAACTGTTGAAACTTAACAGCATCAATGAAAAGCAACGGCATGCTTACGGCTGCACGATATCGCATATTTTGTTGGTTTAATATTTGATGGAGCTAGATACTTATTTCAAATCACAAGTAAGTAGTAACATTGAAGCAAAAATACCTGGGGGGTGAACTGAGTCAGTGTAAATCATGTAAGCAATACAAGCAGCAACACTAGCACTCTTGGCTAGCAATCCAGGTCCAAATATTGTAAATGCCAAAACACCAATGGCTGCACAACCTATTTGGGCCATCAACATACTGTACTTCTGCACAATCACACTATTTTAGTTCTAAATGAAGAATAGAGAGTTGTGAAAACAAAAGCATTTAAGGAGGCATTTAACAAACTCAGTTTAGACGCTGAAGCATTGACATTTGTGATCGAATGTGTGTCTAGTGTCAGAGTCAATGCTTAATACCATTGTATCAATGATATTTATCCCATTAAGGCCTAAAATGAACTAGTAGTAATAGTAGTACCCGGGCAGAAGGGGCTGAGGGTGTGGCAAAGAGGAGAGCAGACACTGCTCCTAATGGTGCAACTGTTATTGAGAGTCCTTTTGGTGTCAATAACTGATCCAGCTTTCCCAATATGGCCATTGCTGCAAATGCCCCTGATGATTTAAAAAAATACACATCAAAACAAGAGGAGAAATTTTTAAAATCATCAGATTTTCATACCAAAAGTTATTGACGAGTACTCTTCAACAATAATTAAGAAAATAAAAACACTGATAATTTGAAAAGACATTCTAAGAGCATATCAATGTTGTGATGATGGAAACCAAAATGATTTTATAGAGAAGCTACCAAAAATAACTTGTCATTTGAAACTGGTTTTAGATTTTTTGTTTAAAAAAAGTGATTTTTTTCTTCATAAAATACGCTCTTGTGGAGTCATTATAATACTATTTCTTTTGCAAAGTATATTTAAGTAACTTAGATTAGATATATAACTAAAAAGTTGAACAAGTATATCCATCTTCTGGAGATAATTTAAAAACTAATATAACAGAGCTCTTTTACTGTCACAATTAAAATGTTTTTTTTATACAAATTGTTGCATAGTATAGTATAGTAATTAAATTCATCTTCCAAATAAATGAGAATAATAATAAATAAAAGAAAGAAAAAAAGAACCTGCAGAAGGCCAGAGAATGTCACTGAAGGAATGAGTGGAAGAGGATTTGGGAGGTTTCCAATTATCCCAGATGGAGGGTGAAGCCACGTCGCTTGATGCCTTAATAATCACATTCCTTCTTCCTTTCAAACCCAAATAATCTAAAACCAATCTCTTATTCTTCTTTGGTTTGATGTTAAAAGATGGTTGTAATGGTAATGATAATGTTACCATAAATTTGGTACTACCACCGCAAAAAATTGCAGAAGACATTTGCAGAATTTGATTATTGATCTCAAAATGAAATCACAAATAATACATACTATAGGGTCATAACATTAGAAAAACTAGAAAAGACACGACCATTGAGAGAATGTTGAGACAGAAATTAGCCTTTCATATCGCCCAAAGGTCACCCACCCACTCGATCACCACACTATTTCCTTAACTTAATCGATAATCAACTTATATTGCAAACAAATCATAATATTTCTTTTAGAAAGATTTTAAGGACTAAATTGACAGGTAAAAACACAATCCAACACTAAATTTACTTCCTAAAAACGAGTTTATTTAAAGACTAATAAAAAGACCTTTATAAGTGTCTTTGTTGCAATTTCAATACAGAATTGTAGTGACTATTTTTCACACACTAAATGACCAAAATATATGTCTACTCTTAAATTATTTTTTTAATGATGAATTAAATTTTTTGAAACTAGTGGTATTTAAATAAAAATAGAATAGAAGAAAACAAAATAATGGTTTAACTTATACGCACGACTAGTACTTGTAGGAGTACCTTCACCTCTTCTCTCTTGTGGTCTAGATCCAATCTCTCTACTCTAATAAGCATCACTTGGAGAACAACTTTTTCTCACCTCATATTTCTTAAAAATCACACTTTTTTTAAAATAATTTTCCAAACGGCTTATTTTATTGAAAAAAAACTTTTTAAAAGCATTGCAAATAATTTTTAAACCCAACATATTGGGAGTAGGAAAAGTTCCTCCTCTTGACTTTAAGTCTTTGTACCATAAAGTTTTTTTTTTCAAACCCAACATATTCTTTAAAGAATACTGTCACAAGAAGAAGCTCTTGAAAAACAAAATCATCCTCAAATCCAAGAAGAAAAGAAGACCCTAGTTGAACATAGCATCGAATCTTCATAATTACTAATTGACAACAATAATTATGTGAAATGATGACATTTCCGTAGCAAGAAGCCAAGAATGGAGAGACCATTCCAAAGACCAAAAAAAAAAAAAAACATTGCCACCTCCTCGTTGTCTTTGTTTTTGGTTTTGTTTTGGACAAGGAGATAAACTACAAATCTATTTACAAATGGTTGTTACACATTCGGTACAAAACTTTTCTACAAAACCAAGCTACGAAATAGGGGGGAAGGAACACATTAGCCATTATCAGTGATCTGAATGGGACTCGTAAAATTCACTTGGACAAGGCGACATAACCTCTTGCTCAAGCAACTGCAATACTTGATTCATTGAAGGTCGATCATCTGCATTTGAATCGGTACATCTTGCCGCTAGCTCTAAAATTACTTCAAGAGTTTCCGCATTTACGTCGCTGCACTTTCTGTCTACGACATCTTCCAATCTATTTTCTTTCAACAATGTGTTCATCTGCAAAAAATAATAGCCAAAACTTTAGTACATTATGTATGAAAATTTTCAAGATGTTACTAAGGATATATGTATTGAGTAAGTTAAAAGCTTACCCAACCAACAACATTTAAACCTCTCTTTACAAAGGAAGGATCCGTAGGCCTTTTTCCGGTTACAAGTTCGAGTAATAGAACTCCAAAGCTATATACATCCGACTTCTCTGTGGCTCTCCCACTTTGTAGATACTCTGGTTGAAACATAAATAATAAATCATTCAGTTGTCTACTGAGATATTCAAAATCTACTTCATTCAATCATGAGGTAGGCGTCTATCAGCCAAAACAATGATCTTTGTAAATTAACGAATACATACCTGGTGCCAAATAGCCAAATGTGCCAGCAACCACAGTGGTAACATGTGCATCTTCATCAACCAAGAGCTTTGCAAGACCAAAATCAGAAATGTGAGGCTCCATGTTTTCATTAAGAAGGATGTTGCTAGATTTTATGTCACGATGCACGATTTTTGGGGAGCATTCATGGTGTAAGTATGCCAAACCCCGGGCAGAACCGAGGGTTATCTTTAGCCGATCGTTCCAATTCAAGGGTTGTCGTTCAGTATTTTCTGAGGAAAATATGAATAATTTAAGGGTTAGTCAATCATCTAAGCTGCTTAAGGGCACATAGTTTAGTGCATAAAATGAATCATTATCATACCGTGCAAGAGATCATCTAAGCTTCCTAAGGCCACATAATCATAGATAAGGAGCCTTGAAGTAGGAAGCCTGCAGTAACCGCGTAAGTTTACTAAATTTATGTGCTTGATGCTCCCCAAAATCTCTAGTTCCCTTTCAAACACTTGATCAGATCCTTCGCGGCTTCGGTCAATTCGCTTAACAGCAAATGTACCACAATCATTCATCACCATTCGGTAAACAGTACCAAATCCACCTGACCCTACTATATCCTCTTCGTCAAGAGACTCCAGCTTTTCAATGATTTCAGATGACGTGTATGGCATATCGCCATGGAAGGTAATAAGTTTAGCACCTGTTAAAATATTAGGTTAGCATTTATCAAGACGAGATTCTTTTTTTCTTCTGCTGTTAATGGGAGTTTGTTGTAATTGAGATATCGCTCTTACTTGCTGATGGATCAACTTGCTTCTTGACTTCTGTGTATTTCCTAACAGCTCTTTCCTTCTTTGACGACGAACGAACCCAGAGTAATGAAAGGGTTATGATAAGTGCAAGGCCCAAAGTTGCCACTGCCCCAATTAGCACAGCCTTCAAGTAATGTGATTGTGAAGATTTTTTCGGAGGGACTGCATATATTTAAATATCTATAGTTGTCAAGAAAATGTAAACTAAACATGGAAATCAGTTATAAATATAGTAAGTCATGTAAGATAGTATTTGGAAATCAGTCCACGGATTTGACTTGCCTGCAGCTTCATCACTTTCAGCATGTGGTATCACCACAGGGAAACCGAGTGATGTTCGACATGGCTTTTCAATTTGCCTTCCACAAAGATCTAAGTTGCCAATAAACCTATTCATATGCAATGAATTTATGATAAGCAGGACAAACAGGCAATGGAACCAACTTGTTCCTCAACATGTGTAGAACAACAAACACAAGATAACAGGAAAAACAATAAGTCCAATGAATATTCATCATTTAATCAGAGCAATTACTAGCGGTATGCAATACAACAACCAACTCTTAACAGCCGAGAAACTTACGAAAACCACAACTCATGTTACTTTTAACATCCTTATGAGAATTACAAAACTTGCACTATTATTTGACTCTAGTGGTTTTAAAAAATTGTCTACTATAACTCAATTCAAGTTTCTGATACTCATCACCCTACTATATAGCACATGAAAGAATAGACTTGTCCATTATTATCAAAAAAACTTTGAAAATTTCAATTCCTGTTTGGTCTAATGTCTACAATGTATACAAACCACAATACTTTTTAAGGCAAGAGTGCATACGAGTTCTTTTGGAAGGTGCTCAGCACTCCAATGTCAGGTATTTCACCAGAAAAGAAGTTGGTTGACAGGTTCCTAAGACAAGTAATGAGGACCAAAATGTTAATAGCTCTTTATTCTTTATAGTATCAACAAGGAAGATCAGCATAACTGAAAATTGACTTACAGAACTTGCAAATGTGAGAGACGACCAATAGAGGAAGGTATAGCTCCTTTTAATGAATTGCTTGATACATCCCTGTATTTAAAGTTTGCATCAAAATCATCAACGAAAATTAGAAACACGGTTGAGAAACAAAACTCATTAAGCTGAACTGCAACCTAGACAAATATATATATATATATATAGGTCCATAGATGTTAAGAAAAACTAGAAAACAGTTCATTTCATAACAAAGGAACGAGAAAGGGACTTACAATATATTTAAAAATGAAAGATTTCCAATGCCTGATGGTATGCCTCCTTGAAAATAATTAGCCCTCAAGTACCTTTTCAATAGAGTAAAATGAATCATTCATTGAGGTATTGGGATAATATAATGGACATTGCAAATTTCAAGCAAGGAAATGAATTCACTTACAGGGCTCTAAGCTCAGTACAATTGGTAATTTCAGTAGGAATGATTCCATGCAAGCCATTCTGATGAAATGCCCTGAATCATTAAGCCACTGAATAGAATAAGAATTACAAAAACCTAAAGAAGTAAATGCATCATTGATTTGTGGAACATTTGCTTCTTACAATCTCTGAAGTCTACTTAGTTTACCAATGCTGGGAGATATTATCCCTCCAAGCTGCATATATGGCAGATTTCTGAACAAAACAAGACAAATAAAGTGTCAAATTCAGCTCAAAAGTTGAGAAAATCAAGTAATAGAATGAAGAACATAACATAGTTGTGGTTACATACATTGAGCGAACTCTTTGTTCATCACCAGGATGACATGAGATTCCAGTCCATGCACAATGAGACGCATCAAACTCTTGCCAGTTGCTAAGAACATTTTTGGTATCATTCAAAGTACTTTTGATCTCCAACAATGTTTGACCTAACAAATTTCATAAAAATCACCTGAAGTTTAAAACTTTATACAAAATCCTAAAATGGGTTGCAAAGTACTAAACTCAATTATTAATTTATGGCAAAATAAATAAATAAATTGGAAAAAAAACAGTCCAACATAGTATAAAAGAGGGTTTGAAGAAGAAAAAAGAAAAAGGGGGGTGCATAGTACTTACCATCTTGAGTTAAAGCAAGAGAAGAAGAGTTGAAAAGTGTTGTGAAAACCAGTAAGAAAGTACAAGCAACAATGGTGATTTTCATTTTGCAAAGTTTTGAAATTGAATGGTGGGAATGAAAGTACTTTCACTTGCAGCACTCAGAGAGAGAGAGTGTTGAAGTGATGATTTTGTTGGACTAGTGGGTAGTTTGATGAGAGTGTAGACCAAAAAGGTTTTGTATGATTTTAAGTTTGAGGTTTGAACTAAAAATAATAATTAAAATTTGAAGCATGAATATAAAAGGTAAAGTGAATGCTTTGGTTATACTCCAATATTTTATAGTATTTTTGTATGAAAAAAGACAATTTTTTGAAAGTTGATATGAAAAGTGGTGTACAGTACTACAGTGTGAAGAAGCCGTTGTTCAAGGAGAGATTCAAAAGAAAATGTTTTCAACACTCTCTTGTGTAGGTGTAGAAGATATACGCGCCACTGATTCTTGGATTGCAATGTGTAAAGACCAATGAGAAGAGGTACCTAAGACACGTTTGAAAGTGGGGTTTTACGTGTATAGGTTGGTGAAGCAGAGCGCGTCGTGTGTAACATTGCATGTCTCAGAAACGACAGACATTAAAGGAACTATATATATGAAGTGTAATTAACAAATAAAAATATTTTGATTAAATTTTAAATATTATGTTACTATTTTTAAAATAAAAAAACTAAAATAGAATATATCATCTTAAACAATTTGTTCACAGTAAGTGAACACAAGAAATGCTTGGATAGAAATAACAAACGAGGAACAATAATTAGGTGGCAACATCCAAACATTGAAAACTATGATACACTTTTAACCATAAAAAAGATAAAAGTTTCAATTTGTCAAGTAATTGTATTATGGATGACTCTTTATGCTTGAAAATGCGGCAATATTTTTCCTTCAAAATTAACCAAATACAAGATAACAATATTAACTCAATAGATGTGTTTACGATTCGCTGAATAGATGTCTAACCAGTGACGAACAAGAGATCATATATGACCAAAGCAATCACGATAAAAAAAATGCCCAACGTTTCCTTGAACACCCCACAACCACTTTGCACGAAATAGAATTTGCCCAAAGTACCCCACGTCTTAACAAATTGTCCTTAGTTGGGAACCAGTTACATAAGAGCCACCAAGCAAAAAGAGATACCTTCCGAGGAGGTAGAGCCTTGTTCCAGATAGTGTTGTGTATGTACAAATTATTAGATTGATCCCCACTTGTAAACATCTTGTATACACCGCTCCCAAAGTAACTTTTGCTCGAATCAATAAGCTAATCCAATATGTCATTACTTATATCCTGCACAAAAATGATATATATAACAATTCACAACACTCCTCCACCAGCTTCTCATTTCACACAAACAACTACCTCCGCCACTTTCAAACATCAGACCGACGCCTCATCCAAACAAACTCATCTCAACAACACATTCCTAAATTCAGATAAATTAAACAAACGTTTGAACCTATCATATAAAAGACCTTCTTCCAACCACAAATTAGTCCAAAAATAAGTTTTAGCTCCATCTCCCACAATCCACACCAAATTTTGTCAAACTTAAAGGGGACTTCTACGGTACACTTGTAAAATTGAAGTTTATTGATAGTCTTGCTTTATAAATCAATATATTAAAGATCATTTTTATGAAAGAAAAGGTTATTCAACTTTTATATTTTAGGAAATATCATTTCATAAGAAAAAAAACATTATTGAATTGTTTTATAAGAATTATACTAAATATTTTACAAATTATCATAAAATATCATCGATAGTATTCGCTATTATTAGTAATAAAAAAAATAAATTTGATGTCACTTTTGGTAAATAAGATTTAGTTATTATAATTGTAAATGATAGAAAAAAATTATTTTTTTAAAAGAAAAAGAAACTATTTAGCTTTTAATTTGGTGATCGGTTGAACCCATACTGTAGAAATTCTCATGTGAAAAAACTATTAAATAAGTGTACCATAAAACAAGAAACAATGTTTGGGCTTTTGCTGATATGAACAGATGGGACCAGGTTGTTTTTGAATCAGACACTATTACTCAAGTGCAAGCACTATCGTCTCCGGGTCATGGTGATTCAAAATTTTATGCTATTGTTTCTAATATTATCTACCAGTTATCTTTACATTCCAACTTCGATGTGAAGTTTGTTAGGAGACAAACGAACATGGTTGCTCATACTTTAGCTAGGACGGTCTGTTCTTGTACTAGTCACCGTTTTTTTTTTATCCTTCTTGTATTGAACATTGGTTGATTAATGATAATAGTTAATTTTGCTTTGGACAGAAAAAATGTTTGGGCTTTTGCAAGTAGAAAATGCTCAAGAATTTTTTCTAGTTATCTGTATTAATAGGTTATGTTTCAAATTGGTCCTCCACTCACATTGTTGACCTAATAACTTGTATTTTTTGCCTGATTGAGGAATATAGAAGATCTCCTGCATAGAGTTGATGGCATGTTATTTGTGATTAAAGTTAATGACTCTAAGAGTTTTATTTAATGTGTGAGAGGAAATATACATTATTTCTAATATATATGGATTGTTCATGCATATGGTTGGGGTGTTGTTTGTTATTCAAATGCATGACTCTAAGAGTAATGTTTAATTCTTCATAATAAGATAAAATCAATTGTGTTTGATTTATCTAATTTATTTCAAAATTTATTTTTTATTTTAATAAACCATGTATCCACTGAAGTTTGATAGATTTTAATAACGATTTTCTTTATTGATTGATTCAAACAAGTTGTGATTTTTTTTTGTTACATCAAATTTATTTTTTGTTGGGGAATGGCTGGGTTGGCCTGGGGGCGTCCTAGCCAGTCGCCAACCAAGTTGTGAATTACTAGTTCACAACAACAACATTAAATTTTGCAATTACTATTTTCTTATCGGAATTTAATTTCTTTACTTTTGAATTCATTTCATATAAACAAAAAGAATAAATTTAATTGTTTATTGAAATAGCGACATGATCTTTTTTTAGTATAATTGCTAGTGATATTCAAAGTTGGTCATGAGATTTTTGGCGCCATGAACCAATTAAAATAACGATCCCTCACTTAATTATATCGTTAGAATTTTTTATCAATGCATAGTGGTAGAATTTGAACAAAAAATTGGGGTATCAAAGTGGAAAAACAAAATCTAAGTTGCTAATTAAAAAAAATAAATAAAGATCATTGATGTATAATAGCATTAGTTAGGCTACATGCACGGGTACATCGAGTCAAACTTAAAAAAGATACACCACTTTGTAACCTGTAAATAAATCTATTAAACATCACAACAAACAACACAAGATTATATCACTAGGGATGATCCTAAGCATCTTACGGAAGGATCAACCGCCCAGAGACACCATTTTTCAAAGTACACCAAAAAATTTATTTTTATTTAATAGTTAATATTGCACATATTTTTGTTTAACTCGCTATAATTAATTGATTGAAAATATATTTTTAGAGAACCTTAATTATAAATGAATCTTTTGTAATAAAAAAATGCAAGAATATATTCAAAAATTAAAAAGGTACAACTTTATTGTTTTGGCTATGACACAAATAGTAACTATTATTTTCGTCCGCTACCCTTATTATGGACAAAAATGAGTATAAGAGAGTGATATGTTATCCATAAAAAAAGAGTGATATTAGATCATAACATTAGGATAAAATTAAAAATAAAAAAAAATACAAAATGTCAAAGCTTCCATTACTCATGTAATGTCAATTCACTCACTCTCTTTATGCCAACAAATTCGATAGCACGTGAAATCCATCTTCAACCCACACTCTCTTTGCATGATAATTGTGATATACCAACATGAATCAAATGTGCACTATTAGTCCTCCTTAGGTTGTCTGAGAAATGCCACCTAGCTAAAAAAATTACATAATTCTAAGTTCTAACCGCTTTGAAAGAATCAACTACACGTACATGACATATTGTCAACAAAAACAAACCACGTACATGGCACATTAGTGGAAAAAATGAAAATTAAATTGAAGAAGAAAAAAATGTGTATGCATGTGCACAATATAGATCAAAATGCAATTTATTTAATAATATTAGAAAAAGAGTAAAGCAGAATTAAGAAACAATAATGGAGGAGAATGTTGTGAACACAAATTCTTCTCCTTCTACACTCGAGCAAGAACATGAGGCAATACCATCTAATGAAGCTTCATCCAAAGAAGCAGGAGGATGGAGATCCGTTAAATACATCATTGGTATATATGTTTTCTACATTAATTAATTATAATCATTAATGTTGTTTCAAACATGCATGATTTCTTAACATTGTTTGGTTTTTATTAAATTTTGTTTTTTTTTATCAAGGTAATGAGTCATTTGAGAAATTGGCATCGATGAGTTTGATATCAAATCTAACAGTGTATCTTCTGACAAAATACAACCTGAGTGGGATATTTGTGGTTAATGTGGTGCAAATTTGGAATGGATCCTCAAACATTGCATCATTAGTTGGTGCTTTCATTTCTGATACTTATCTTGGCAGGTTCCGGACCCTCCTATATGGTTGTATTGCATCACTTCTGGTAATTTGTTGCATCTAACTCTTTATTTTCATTTTTTTCTTCTTCATTAATTAACAATTTGCCATGCATTCACGTATTTATTCATTATCATTTTTTCATTCTTGAATTCCCACATGTAGCTATTACTATGTCTTGAAACAGAAATAAAGAAAAATGATTTGTTTTATTAGGTGGTTTATACATATTTCTTACAAAAACTATTGAGTGTACTAATTTCTATGATAAAATGAAACTTATTTACTAAAGAACTCTTATTAAAGATATTAGTGAAATTTACCGAAAAAGAGAGACTATATTTGTAGAAGAAAGGAATTAATAATTCAATGTTGTTATTATTATTTTGTTACATACTTGAATGATATTCTGAAATTACAAATAATATCACAAAAGCAAATCTTTCATGTGTGACATTGATTATTAGACAAAGGGAGTAGTAGTGACTCATAGATGCTTGGATTGACAATGAGTTAAATAGAATCAAAGTGAGTCAATGTGAATTTGACAAAAGCTACACTTTAGAGCTTCAAGAAAATCGCGGTACCACTGTGATTTTGTTGGTTACCGCGATTATAAACTCACACAACATATAAGTTGTAACTAATGTAATCATAACCAAGTTATTAAACATGTCAGTTCATCATTTATGTTAGTTCATCTAAATTTACATTAGATGGTTATTATGGGATTTATATGTTAATACTATGATTGATATGATTGAGCTAGCAAGTATTATACCAAGGTTTTGATTGATTCCTTTATTTATTCACTTGACTTTTTATTTAACATGCAAGAATGCACATGATATAAACATACATAACCAAGCTTGGTTTGTATATGACAGGGTATAATGACCATGACACTAACAGCTGGTATACATCAATTAAGACCCATTACCTGCAATGATAATGATAGACCTAATTGTCAACATCCAAAAGATTGGCACCTAGGAGTTCTATTTACAGGTCTTGGACTATTATCCATTGGTGCTGGTGGAATTAGGCCTTGCAACATTGCATTTGGTGCTGACCAATTTGACACTAACACAGCCAAGGGAAGGGGACAATTAGAGAGCTTCTTTAATTGGTGGTATTTCACTTTCACCATTGCACTTGTTATAGTTCTCACTGGTGTTGTCTATATTCAAACTAATGTAAGCTGGACTTTAGGATTTGCAATTCCAACGGTTTGTCTTGCTTTCTCAATAATCATCTTTCTATTTGGTCGCGACACTTACATTTACAAAAAGCCTCAAGGGAGTGTCTTTACGGACATGGCAAAGGTGATTGTTGCAGCATGTCGAAAACGCAAACTTAAACTTTCAAAGAGAACTTTATATGATCATGTTTCTACATTGTCAGAATCAGAAAACATTAGGCTTGTTCAGACAGATAGGTTCAAGTTTCTTGATAAGGCGGCTATAATAGCCGAACCAAGTGAATTGAACAACCAAGGAATTGCTAAGAATGGTTGGAGACTTTGTAGTTTGCAACAAGTGGAACACTTGAAATGCTTGTTTGGAATTCTACCAGTATGGGTGACAGGAATTTGTTGTTTCATTGTAATGGATCAGCAGAGCACATTTGGTGTGCTTCAAGTTATACAAACTGATAGGTCTATTGGATCTCACTTCAAGGTTCCACCAGGGTGGATGAACTTGATATCAATGACATCACTTTCATTTTGGATATGCATTTATGAGTGTATCTACCTTCCTATAATGAGGATAATCAATAAAAGGGCTACAAGAAGAATGAGCATGGGATGCAGAATCAGAATTGGGATATTATTATCTATCCTATGTATGTTGGTAGCTGCAGTTGTTGAGAAGAAGCGTCGTGACACGGCTTTGAAACACAACTCGTTTGTTTCGCCTGTGAGCTTTGGTTTGCTTTTGCCGCAGTTTGCGTTGTCCGGTTTAAACGAAGCCTTTGCTGCTGTTGCTATAATGGAATTCTTCACCTTGCAAGTGCCGGAGTCTATGAGGACGGTTTCTGGTGCCATCTTCTTTTTGAGCTTGTCCATTGCAAACTACACTGGTTCCTTAATTGTCAACATCGTTCATAGAGCAACATCACATAAAGGGAAAAGACCTTGGTTAGGTGGTCAAGATTTAAATCATACTAGGCTTGATTACTATTATTATTTAATTGCTTCCATTGGAGTTTTGAATTTTATCTATTTCAATTTCTTTGCTTGCCATTATTTGATAAGTGGCAAGGAAATTGAGAAAGCTGAGGTGCAACCAATTGCTAGTGTGAAGGGAGAATCACATGAACATGAACAAGATGATGAGGAGAAGGTTTTGGATAGAGTAGGCACTAGATGAAGGGCAACTTGATCATACTCTCATGCTGCTAAAGTTTAAATTTCATAAACTCTAGTTCTCTTTTAGTTATTCTTAGATCTTTTTCCTTAGAGAAACACCATGTAGTTTAGTTTTGGTCTAGTTGTATATGATTTGCATCTGAAACCTTTTTATCTGGATTAGCTTAGAGATTAGATTTAAATTTGGTTACATTTAGCCTTCATTATTATAATTTGGTCAATCTGTTAAATTCATTTTCTTTCAAGAATACAAACTCAAATTTTAGTTTTTCCTAGACATTAGCCCCCACTTTTCACAATACATGTACATTGTATCAATGATCCAATTATCTGCATGTACATTGTATTGTCAACAACTTTCTCTGCTTCATCTTTCACCAATTTGATATCGGCTTCAATTGATGTCTCTGTAACATTACATTCCTCATCATATTGAACATTTTTAGCACCTCATTTACATAATTTCTTTCGTGTCGAATGGTTTCCCTTTCGGTTTTCACAAGTTTCCTTCCAAGAAAGTATGGCAATTCTTCTATATTAGCATTTCAAACCCAGACTTCATCAATCTCTTAAAATATTCAATCTCATTTTTTTTACGCTGCGAATTATCATTAAATCATCCATATATATGCACACTATGATTGATTCTTCACATAAATTCCAGATCTTTTGATAAATGTTGATTTTACATCCAATTGGGATAGTGACCATCCTTTAAAATTTGTCATTGCAACCACTAATGTAATTGTTTCATTTCTAGATACTGGAGCAAACATTTGTTGCATGTTAGTCTCGTCAATTTTCACATTATCAAACAATGAATAATTAATCTAACTGTTAGTGTTACTTTTCTATATCCAATCCTAAGTTTCATTCTCATCTACTACACCATATCTTCCAATCAAAAAGTTGTGTTAGGATGGATCAGTTAACCTATATATGCACATGTTGGATGATATCCAATCAATACAATTGGCATGCTTTTATCCTACAACTTTGTTCTTCTCTGAAAAGGCACATGATTGTAGTAACAAAGTGCACCAAAAGTATTCAAAAGATTCATTGATAGCTTTCTCCCACACCATGTCTCTAGCGGAACCACTCCTATCAATCTTTGTGTAGAACATTTGTTGAGAATATATATTGGTGCACACACAATTTCTCCCCAAAATGAACGTAGCAACACTTTCTCTTTAAACATGCTTCTTTCCATATCTAACACAATACTATTTTTCTCTCTGCAAGACCATTATGTTGATGTGTATAGGAAACAGTGATCTTTTGATGAATTCCATGCTCATTGCAGGATTTTTCAAATTCATTCGATGTGTAGTCCGTAGGATCTTGATGGACTTCTCACTATGATTTTCTATTTTCTGCTTAAAAAATTTAAACACATGAGATGAAATATTTTTTTACCTCCAAGTTATGGCATACACACTTCACATATCTTCTCATGTGCATTGGAAGTCCAATCACCATCTTCTAGGTTTTAAATTAATTTAAACTTCTAAGTTTAGATGGCCAAACTTGGAATATTATACCATTCACTCTTGGTTCTAGTCTTAAGTCAACTCATGTGTATTATTTGAAATTTTAAATATTTTTGATAGTCATGTTTAATACATTAAAGAATTTTCTTTTTCAAACAAGAGAAGAATCAAATATGAATTATTTTTATGGGATAATGCTGGATGTCGCGAGAAGGCGTATCACGAATCATCGCGAATGGTGTATATGGCACCTACTGCACCAACTTCACTACCAAAAGAATGATTTAATCACTCTAAATTCACTTTCTCTTCAAATGATGAACTTGGTCTCTATGATATTCTTTCTCACCTTCCATGCTTCTACGTTTACGAGACCAAGAGTACATCACCTCACCAAACACCAGCTATGATTTCATGAAAGCTTGCTAATGCTTATGAAGATACACATCTAGCTGAGTCTAATTGATGATATAGCTTCACGCTTACAATTGGAGAGAGCTATGACGGTGATTTATAGGTTGCTAGGAATGTTGCTTTCTAGACACGTGAAGGGTTCTCTTTTATTTTCTATAAAACACGTGCTCTTTTTTTGCCTTAATGTTCGTTATATTATGTGAAGGTTAAAGCATATATCTAAAGTGGTGAAGATAGAGAATTAAAATTAAAGATTTTTTATTTTTTTTAAGAAGATAAAATGAAATTTATTTAAAACACAAAAGAATCTTAGCAAACATAGGGAATGCTAAGTTAGAAGACTTAAAAAGCAATATACAACGAAAAAGTGTGTGTATGTATGCAGAATACCCAAACAAACACCCATGTATATCAAATATAAACTTTTACAAGCAAACCAAAAACACCTTCCACCAAGGTCCCTCGAAACCAATAAAAACTAAACACCAAATCAAGAAGCCGTCTCCAAAAACTAAAGTCTAAACGCCTGCGATATAGCAGAAACAAGTCTTATGTCAAACCGTTAAAAAAGTCTACAGAATTTTATTAAAGAAATTAAAATAAAAAGTTAAAATATTTATAGTGACAATATATATCAACCCTTTAATATTTTATGAACTTGAATAAGATTATCTAAAAGATTTTTCTATTTGAAACTATCTAAAAGAAATTTATGGAAACCAAAAAAGAATCGATGTGGATAGTAAAAGAATCGATTGAGTAATTGTAAGCCAATAGGCTATACATATAGCCCCACATCCTGATGTGATATTTTCTTGAGCTTCCCTGTTCAACTTTCTCTTTTTTACTTGGAAGAGTAGTCAACCAAACTTACATTTTCTCATTGGTGTATGATAATACTACATAAGTTTTAAATTAGAAGAAATTTTTTATCTTAAATTATAAATTATAAATTATAAGTTGTTTTACAATATCAACAAAATATTAATAACAATTTTTCTATTATACCCTTACATATTTATTATTGTTTATTTTTTTAATTCTTTTTTCCACACAATAATTAATAGTATTTCTTAATTTATGTGAAACGACGAAAATGACTTATAATTTAGAATGGAGGAGTATAGTTTATCTAATAGGAAAAAACTTACGTACAATTATTTAGGTGCTTTTGGTATGGTTCTTAACTAAATTCACCATGATTTCCTTAAATCCATAATTTTCTCAAAGTTTGTTATATCCAAAAAATTTGTATTTTTAGTTAAAAACCATACGAAAAGCACCTAAAGAATTGTAGGTAAGTTTTGTCTTATCTAATATATGCAATATTGTACATCTTAAAATAACTAAAAATATAAACTTTTTATTGAAAACAACAATCACTTATTGAAAATTTATATATTTAATATAAAATACATAAGTTCAAACTACAAATTTACTATTTTAAATTGCTTAACATATAAAAACTTGCCTACAATAGAAAAATCCATTCATTAGATATCAATGTGTTCACGTGGAGTATATTTTAAGTTGAAAATAACTAAACAAATTGTTTGTACCCTAAAAAAAATAAACAATAACTGTGAATTTGTTTTTTTTTTTCTTTTCTAACTAATTCATTGAAAATGGTTCAATATTTTAATTTGATTATGGAGTTGACGACAAAACTGCGGATTTAAAGTGGGAACAAACAATCAGAAATTTGTTAAATGACAGAATTGTGGTATCACAGCTAGTGCCTTTTGGAACACTCGTTGGATTTGTCAAATTTAATCCTGGTTCAAGCACCTTGGTTGATTATATTTTTTCTGGTCGAATTCAATATTAGTTTTTTTTTAAATAACTTTTACGTTGAATTTAATATTAGTTGATTGGTAATGATATTTATACATCTTTTATTTCTTTATAGTATTGGGTTTCTATCAATATATCATATTACACTTTCTATATTTTTATCTCTCTTATTATGCTCCTTCAAAAACAAAAACAAAAATCTCTCTTATTAAAAATCTTTCTTTAGTTTGCTAACTTAATTGATGTTTATTTATTAAAAAAAATCACTTAATTTGTTGAGTTTTGATCAAAATTTGATGTTTGTGTTTCAGCAAAACCGTGAACGATTTTGGTTCAGAAATTAGAGTTTGTTTCGACAAAAATCGAGGCACGGGGAAAGAAACCGTGGCTCGATTTTGAATAACGTTTAGTATTATATTGTGTACTGACGTGAAATTGTGGCACGATTTGATAGGGTCTGAAACTTTATTTAAGCACTCATTGACCCATTTGTTGAGAAAGCTTGATAAATCTCATGAAAACCAAAGGAGAGAGCTTTTAGAGTATTTAAATACTAAAGGTTAAGGGTCTTTGTGAGGAGGCTCTTGGGAGAGAGTTGATGGGAGAGATGGAAGCACATGACTTGAGAGTCTTTGTGAGCAACTTGGGTGAGTCTTGTGAAACCAAAAGAGAAGATCCTTAGAAAATCAAAGGTTAAGGGTTCGTTCTCTTTTGAAGGTTAGATTGTAGAGTTGGAAAACAATTGAGAAACACATCGGGAGAGTGAAAATCATTGAGTGTCTTGTTCATGAGAAAAGATTGAAAAATGGGTAGATATTATGTTTGTTCTTGAAGAGTTTGTTGAAACTAATTTCTTGTAACATTTTTGTATCTCTTCGTAAAGAACTGGTTGACACAGAAGTGGGTCATTGTTGGACCGAACTGGGTAAATAATTTGTTGGTGTTGTTCTCCCACTCTACTCTCTTTATCTTACTTATTCTTTAGTTTGATTGTGATTTTACTTAACCTTTAATTAGTTGCATGATTTTATCTAAATATTTTGTTCTTGCTTGTGGTTATTTTGGTTATCGGTGGCTATTAATACTTATTTCACAAATCTATACTTACTCCGGTCTCAAATATAAAAAAAAAATTCTTTTTTAGGTTCATTGAATAGTTAATGTATCTGGTTTACATTGTAAAACAGATACATTAATTATTTAATAAACCTAAAAAAAAGAATATTTTTTTATATTTGAGACCGGAGGGAGTATTTCATTACGTGGGTTTTTGTATCTGGTATAATTGATGCTTATAAAGTTAATGCATGCGGTGCAGGCTCGTCTTATATGTGGACAATAGTAGTTTCCAACCAAAACACGAGATACGACCAAATCTCATGTGGATGAAGACTTTTTTGTATATTAACTAGCAAAAGTGACTGAACGCAAACATCATACATGTCAAAACAAGGCATGATGCTGATGCCATGTGATGTTGCTGCCCCATTTATTTTAGGGTTAGATATGTTTTTGATTCTTATAAATATATAACTTTTTATTTTAATTTTTTTAAAAATTTCTTCAACTTTTAGTTTCTATAAAAGACAATTTATATGCAGCATTTCTATTTTTTTAATGATATTGTGCAAAAATATGTAGAATATTGTAAGAATCTCTAAAAATAATAGAATTTTTTAATAAAACATGAATTTTTAACCGTCAAAAATATAAAATTCATGTTTAATCCATGTTTTGTTAAAAAATTCTTTTTTTGAGATATTCTTATACTATTATAAACTTTTATGCACAATTTTATTTAAAAATATGAATTTTACATATGAGTTTACTTAAAAAGAGGGACTACCTGTGAAAATGGAAAACTTTCGAGGAGACTAAACGTTGAAGAAATTTTTTAGAGGAACTAAAACTAAAAATTAATATATTTATAAAGACTAAAAACATATTTAACTCTTTAAATTTTGCTTTACAGAATCAATGGGAATCTTCAATGTTGTATTGCACTCAAATGTTTCTGACAGGTGGCAATGGGAGCTGGACAAACATGATGGATACAAAGTCAGAGACGCGTATCAAGCGCTGACACACATGGCAGCCCCCACTCTTGATGTGATAGCGAATCTTGTCTGACATAAGCAGGTTCCTCTAAAAGTTTCCATTGTTGCGTGGTGGTTACTGAAAGACAGGTTACCAACTAAAATCAATCTCCAAAGGCGCGGTATTGCTCAGGTCACATACACTATGTGCGTTTCGGGGTGTGGTAAAGAGGAGTCCGTGTCACATTTGTTCCTACATTGTCATGTTTTCGGGTCTATCTGGCAGCATATTCGATCTTGGATTGGCGTGGCTGGTGTTGATACAGACAATGTCAGGGAGCATTTTCAGCAATTTATCCATTATTCAAAGGCTCGTCGTTCATTTTTACAATTATTATGGCTTTTGTGTGTTTGGCTGGTGTGGAATGAACGAAACAACAGATTGCTCAAAAACACTGAAACATCCATTGGATAGTTATTAGATAGAGCTAAATTTCACTCGTTGTGGTGGCTTAAAGCCAATAAAACCACTTTTGTGTACGGTTCTCAAAATTGGTGGTCGAACCCTTTATATTGTCTGGGTATCGATTGACCTTTATTTGCAATTATATTCTGTGACACTTTGTTTGCCGGGTTGGAACCTCTGGTACACCTTGTACTGAGGATTATCCATCGCCGTTGTTAATATATTTCATTTTGATTTCTTAAAAAAAAAAAAAGGAATCTTCAATGTCTTTTTTTATTTTTTCTTTCTAATCCACAATGTCTTTTTAGTTAGAGAAATGTGAAATATGAACTTTGACTCTCTTCTTAATATATTTTTATCATTGATTAAATTTTTTGAGAATGCTAACGAGTGTCCTTATGACATTGGTTAAAGTACTAAAAATAGCAAGTTTTTATTAATAAGTGGTGTAATTATTACACTGATTAAAGTAACAACTTGTATTTTCAAGACAAAATTTTCTTTAATAGATTTCTTAACCAACGTCTTAGGACAATCGTTAGCAAAACCCTAAATTTTAATGAGTTTTGCATGTATCGATTCTATAAATGTTTATGTATGAATAAAGATAAATATCAATTTTTTAAAATATTCCTCTACTCTTAAGATCTTCTCTATTTTAAACCGGAGCAAAATATCTTCACAATAAAATTTTAATTTAAAAACAAACAATGATTGTATTAAAGGTCACTATCATTCATATTATAGAAGTTAAATGAACTACTTCTATACTTCTCCACTTAAGTTAAATGAACTAACTTAAAGATATCTAATGTACTCAACATACATGTAATAAAACAAACTTAAGTGGAGAAGATTTATACAAAATTAAAAATAAATGATCTATTTGAAAGAAAAAAAATACACAAACGACTAATCTAATACAATAAGTAATTTTAAAAGACTCTGAAAAGCAAACTTTGCCTAAAAATATCAAAGAATCCTAGGTTGTTATTTAATTAATCATCGAAAATAAAAATGTGATGTTCTTATTTCTTGGAGTTATTCTGACCGTGGAGTGTACTCGCGGTTTTTGACAAATTAAAGGTTGGTCTTTCCTCGTGGCTCTGACTATAAATCCATGGAGACACACAACAAATCTGATGGAGGAGAAATAAGATTGGATTGGAAAACTATGGGTGGTGGCTGTTGAACAAATTTAAAACGAGTCTTTTGGATAAAGTTGCAATGGAATCCAATCATATAACTACAAAAATGGAGTTAGAATATTCTCAATCTATGATTTTTCAATTTTTTATTTAGTGAGATAAAACACCGAAAAAGTAAAAAAATAATTGATGATGATAGGATCCACTTAGACCCACAACTTATTTATTGTGTGTATCTCTTTATAAATGATATCTTTAATTTATTTTTATAATGAAGATTATCCTTAGTTATGAGAAGAGTGTGAGATTATTTGTCCTAAGAGGCTAACACATACAAATCTCAATCATTCATAGGCGAAAAAGGGTGTCAATATGCTATGTTCGATAAAAAAAAAATAATGAATAACAGATCAGTTTATAGTGGACAATTGATAAGTTAATTTATAGTTGATAGCATATAAGTTATCCGATTGATTTGTAGTGTTTGATAAAATTAACGAACTAGTTTATAGATATGAAATGACATAAAAGTGATGTATTTAATGAGTAGTTAATTTTTTCAATTAAGATTACAAGGATAAAATTGAGATAAATGATGATAAGTTATAAGCTTTAGGTTATAAGTTACTTAGATTAACTTACGCTATAAACTAATTAAAAAAAAAGTTATAAACGAGTTAAGATCCTCTCCATTCATTATTCTCTCCATTTCATCCATTTGGGGAGATATAGACACAAAAAAATTTCGAAAAACTAAAAAGTAATTAATGACGGTGAGACCCAGTTAATAGTAGGACTCACTATCTATTTTATGTGTCTATCTCTCTCCAAATTGCATCATTCATTTATTATAACAAATGGAGAGGATCTTTACCCATTTTAAACTCATGGCAAAGTGAGGGATACCTAAGGAGTCAAATGAGCCATAAGATATAAATTCAAAATTATGTCTTACCAAATAGACTCTATATTACCGTCCTAAGTCATATGTATGCCACACCCGAAATTTTTTATTGGTAATTAATGATAAAATGATGAAAAATAATTAATTGAAAAACTAAAATTAAAAGAACACACGTTATATCAAAATATAATATTTTTTATATAAAGTCAAAATAATTTTTTTATAGTGTCTAATATCATTCTTATTGTTGTTGATTGTTCCTCGTACTTTGTGGATTGTTTATATTTTATTGAGATTTAATTAACTTTTAATAGATAATTTAAATAATATTATTAAATGATAAAATAGTTGAAATGAATGGTAAAAAGGAAGATAAAAATCAGCATAAAAGATATAATCCCTTAATATATTGCCATAAATAGATTGAAAAAATACAGTTAATATTGCATGTGAAGTACAAATTATGAATTACTTCCTCCATTTTATGATAATTTTTCTACGGATACTTCCTTCATTTTATGATATTTGTTGTATTTAACCATTTTCCACTATTAAGAAAAATATAGTAAATAAAATAATAATTTTACGCAAGTATCCTCGTTAGTTTTTTTTTTTTTTTTGACAAAATCCACGTTAGCTATTAATGTATTTCTATCATTATTATTATTTTTGGTGAAAATATACCTATTATTATAAATAAAAAATAGAGAATGATAAGAACAACTTTTTTACATGTTTAGATGCCTGAACCAAATTTTATAATGAGACTTTTTAAAATTAAAAAAAATAAAATTAACGCTTACAAAAATAAAATAATTTTTCTTACTGAGGTTTTTGAACATGGGTCAAGTTGTCTAGAATGACATACAATTTATGATTGGAAGAGTATTTAGTATAGTTTACATTTTTTATTCGATGCTATAATGATTTAATTGATTGAATTTTTTTTAAGAAGGATTTAATTGATTGATGAACAGACAATGTAAATAGGGATTACACTGTCAAACAAATATAACGGTAAGATAATTAAAAATATTTGACTGTTGTGATTTCTCTATAAAAAAATATAGTTTGTGATTTTTTTGGTACAAAATAATTTGTGGTGATTTATCAATAATTTTAAAAGTTTAATACCGACATGCATATAAAAATTAATCTCAGCCTAATTTATTGGAAGAAAATTTAAAAACACTACGTCACTTGGCTCAAATGTAACTTCAAGCGGGACAATATAAGAGCACACCGCCTTTAGTATCATCCCATGAATGATGAATCAATAATTCCAAAACCTTAGGAAGAAGTTTTTATTCTTTACTAAACTAGTTATTTACTTAGTTGGATATTCATGAACAAAAAAGACACATCAATGGAGAAAAGTGACAAAGAAAGTGTGGAAAACAAGCAAGTTTCAAATATCAACTATAGAGGATGGAAGGTCATGCCCTTCATCATTGGTAAGCAAAATGATTAATTAATATATTTCATGTTACTCTTATTGTTCAACATGAATTTTGAGTATTAATTAATTTGCATATCATGCAGGAAATGAAACATTTGAGAAGCTAGGAGCCATTGGCACCTTAGCAAACCTCTTAGTCTATCTTACATCAGTCTTCAACCTTAGCAGTATTACAGCCACAAATATTGTCAATATCTTCAATGGAAGTGCTAATCTAGTTACCTTGCTAGGAGCTTTTCTATGTGATACTTATTTTGGACGCTACAAAACTCTTGGATTCTGCACATTTGCTTCCTTTCTGGTATTAATTATAACAATCTTAGCAGTAATTGTATTAAAATTAAGACTACAATTCATCACCGCAAAAAAGTTATAATTGTCTCTTCAACAAAATTTTAAAAAAGTACTACAATCGCGTCTCGCGACCATATCAGATCAGATATATTTGATCACAATATTTTGTAATATTAAAAGTTGTTAGAATTATTTGAATATTGTGTAAGGTACGTGATTAAAGTTAGTTATTGATTAGAAGCTAACTAGTTAAAACTAATTTCCAACAAATCATAATTAATTTGTAACTACCTTAAACAATATTCAACTAATTCATCAACGTCAACAAGGTGTTAACTCAGGAGACAAAATTCAAATCTCTTCAGAGACGGTTGTAAAAAAATTCAAATAATTCTAATGAATATTTCATTTGTATCATGTAACTCTTTGATTTTGAAACAGGGGTTGCTTGTTATACAACTAACAGCATGGATTAAAAGCATGCATCCACCAGAATGTGGAAATGAGAAAAGCACATGCATAGGACCAAGTACAGGACAAATGTCATTTCTACTACTTGGATTTGGACTTATGATAGTAGGAGCTGCAGGGATTAGACCTTGTAACTTAGCATTTGGAGCTGATCAATTCAACCCAAACACTGATTCAGGAAAGAAAGGAATCAATAGTTTCTTCAATTGGTATTTTTTTACCTTCACTTTTGCACAAATGGTTTCTCTGTCAGTAATTGTTTATATACAAGTAACTGTGAGTTGGGCACTTGGTCTTGGAATTCCTGCTGGTTTGATGCTGTTTTCATGTATTGTTTATTTCACTGGAAGTAAATATTATGTGAAGGTTAAAGCAACAGGTAGTCCTGTAACAAATATTGTTCAAGTTATATATGTGGCTATAAAGAAAAGGAAACTCAATCTACAAGAGGATGAGTATTCATTGGTTTCTCTTTTTAGCTATATATCTCCTCACTCTATCAACTCCAAGCTTCCTCATACACCTCAATTCAGGTAACCATTAGTCAATGTAATGTATTTTTACTGCCTTACTAAATAGAACTTTTTTACAATTAAATTAGTTTTACCATCCAAAAATGATTAACTACGCAACTTGTTGCCCCTTTGCTTTTCATTCAGGTTTAAATAACTTCTATTTCATTGAATTTTTTTTGGCTTATGCTTATAAAAAAAAAGTAATTTAATTGGCTTATATGTTGGCGAGTGTAGGGACCATTACGAGCAATAATTTGACATCTTTATCCCAAATCTTATGATATTGAGTATATATGTTATTTCTCTTATTTGTCCTTTATTTAGTTCATTCTTAGTTGACATGGGGCTAACCACTCAACATATTCAAGAGATGGACTACAAAAAGAGAGTTTAACAACACATCTCTATCCAAAATCTTGAGTCATTGAATATATATGTATTAACTCGCTTTTTTATATCATTCATTTAACTAATTCCTAATCAATGTGAGACTAACACCCAAATTTAAATTCCAAGGTATCCACGTTTGTGCAAGTGTTTAAACATATGAAAATAGATCATGACATTTTTATTTTATTTCAATAAACTCTCTTGGATAGACTATAAAACACCTAGCAACCTATATGAGAACCGTTTGACCACATGTTATATTTGATCATGTGAGATTTCAGATAAATAAATATGAGTCGTTGAACTGAATGAATTAGACCGATGAAATTTGGTGTCAACGGATCCCGACTCATATATGTATGTATATTTTTAATTAAGTTGTTCGCTCAAACACACTTTTAACCTTTGAGTAAAAAAGTAACTTGTATATAAGTGATTATAAGCTGCTCTTATACCCATATATCATTTTAGAGTTTAGGTTGAACCTAACTCAACCCTATAAGACCAGCTTGTTCGGTGATGATAGTTCACCGATTATAAACATATTTTCATGTCATATTTAATCCATTTAACAGTTTATGCAAACAAAATCTTACTGTTTTTTAATTTCTTCATAGAGTGATTGGTTCTGAAAAATATTTATATTAATCAATAGGTTCCTTGACAAAGCAGCTGCTATAACCCCACAAGACAAAATAAACCCTGACGGTTCTGCATCTGATCCATGGAATATATGCAGTATACAACAAGTGGAAGAAGTGAAATGCTTACTAAGAGTTCTACCAATTTGGGTTTCAGGCATACTCTACTACGTTGCAATAGTCCAACAAAACACAGTGCTAGTCTTCCAAGCACTTCAATCGGACCGAACCTTTTTCAACACAAATTTCAAAATCCCCGCAGCTTCTTACATTATCTTCACGATGTTAAGCCTAACGATATGGTTACCAATCTACGACAGAAAAATCGTACCAACAATGAGAAAACTCACCGGAAAAGAAGGCGGAATCACACTTCTACAAAGAATGGGAATCGGAATGTTTATTGTTATACTATGTACGTTAGTATCTGGTGTGGTAGAATGGAAAAGAAGGACCATGGCTATTAATAATCCTATAGGATTTGAACCGAGAAAAGGCGCGATTTCTTCCATGTCAGGAATGTGGTTGATTCCTCAGTTAACACTAGCAGGATTTTCTGATGCATTTACTTTGGTTGGACAAGTTGAATTTTACTACAAACAGTTTCCTGAGAATATGAGAAGTCTTGCAGGGTCACTGTTTTTTTGTGGCTTGGCACTATCAAGTTATTTTAGTAGTTTGTTGATTACAATTATTCATAGTTTGACGGTTAAATCTGCAACAGGGAATTGGTTACCACAGGATTTGAACGAAGGGAGATTGGATTACTTTTATTACATGATTACTGGTTTGGAAGTTGTTAATTTAGGTTACTTTGTATTGTGTTCTAGCTGGTATAGGTACAAAGGGAATGATGGTACTGATCAAGGTAGTGGTGTTGAACTTGATCAAGTGTCTAAACAGTCTGAAACAAAGATTAGTGGTGTTTAGTGATTAAGTTCTAATTAGTTGATGGTATCAGAACTTTGAAATAAAGCTTCTGGTCCACCATAGTAAAAAAAAATTGGTACAATCCACCATAGTATTTATTAGAATTAGAAAGAAAAATAAGGTGTTTTTTCTTGGAAAAATAAAGAATTATATATGAATTTTCTCTTGTTATGATTGTATATGGAATGGAAGGAGTGCCGGCAACACTCTCTTGTTTCTAGCACTTTGTATGTGGATATAATTTTAGGATGATCTATCATTCTTTTTTTAAAAGAAATTTGCATTGTGTTTTCTTTTTTATAAATTGCATCACAAGGAATATTCTTATTAAATTTCGAGCATTAATTTATCATGTTGTATGAGAGTCACCCTGTTTGCTATATAAAATCTTCATCAGTTATTGCACTTTATTTTACTATTATGATAAATTAAAGAGGAAATTATAGTTAGCAAGTATATTTAGAGTACTTGTAAAAATATTTGTTAAAACAGATTTTTTTTTCCAACCCTATTTTTGCCAAAAAACACAAAAATGTCCTACATTTTCAGATTCTTCCGGTACCATTCTACTTGGAGTTGCAGGGTACCTCAAAAGTGACGAAAATTTTTGTCCTTATTATACCCCACAACTCCAAGTTGCGGGGTAGTTTCTTTATTATTTTTTTCGAAATTTTTAACTACCACTACATCTTGACTTGCGTGGTATTTTTGGAGTTTTTTTTAAAAAATTTTAAATACCCCACAACTTGGGGTAGAGTGGTATAATAAGGACAAAATTTTCACATGCATAATTTTCCATTCTTGCATGCATAATATAAAAAAATAATAAAAATAACTTAATTTTAATAAACTGATAAAAATTATATAACAAATAAAATTACCATAAAATCTACAATTATAATAAATGCCCTGTTGTCCCACACCCTCATCTTCGACGATTTCTTCCACGATTTACTTGAGGGTCATGTTGGTCTTCGTCATTGTTATCTGTAGTTGATTGTATCTGACTACCATAACTTAACGACAACGACACATCGTGTTCCCTTGTTGGCCATCCCAATCCAGAAATTGTTCATTAGAGTTCAACGAAGCTGGAGAGAATTGAGATAGTAGGTTTGTTGGTTTTGGTGGGTAGTTATAGTTTTGGTTGATGTACATTGGGTATTGTGGGGGTAATTGGTGTTGGACAGTCCAGCTCGGTTTGGGTCATTATAGGAGAAGAAGTTGTTGTTGGACGTGCTAGCTTGGTTTAGGTCATTGTAACCAAAGTTTGACATTGAATTTTGTTGGTAAGTTGACTGATAATGAGGCTCATATGCATTTCTTGGGGATGTTGACTGATAATGGGGCTCATATGCTCCACTTCAATGTCTCTTTCAAGAGTCTTACAATCATACCTTAACTTCGAGTCATTGTGGACATCATCCAACGAGTAGTACGGCTCTACATGTACAATATGTTTCACCCTTCGAGAAATTTTATGTTATATAATTTTTATTAGTTTATTAAAATTAAGTTATTTTTATTATTTTTTTTATATTATGCATGCAAGAACGGAAAACTATGCATGTGAAAATTTTGTCCTTATTATACCACTTACCCCAAGTTGTAGGGTATTTAAAATTTAAAAAAAAAACCCAAAAATACCACACAAGTCAAGATGTAGTGGTAGTTAAAAATTTTGAAAAAAATAAATAAAGAAACTACCCCGCAACTTGGAGTTGTGGGGTATAATAAGGACAAAATCTTTCGTCACTTTTGAGGGTACCACTCTACTTGGAGGAGTAGAGTGGTACCAGAGGAATCTGAAAAAGTAGGACAATTCTTGCAATTTTTTAAAAAAGTATGGTATTTTTGTGTTTTTTTACAAAAAAGTAGGGTAGTAAAAAAAAAAATCGTTAAAACAAGAAATTGTCCGGCGTAAAGAGAAGACATCGTGATGAATAACTGTTTCACACATAATGAGGTTCAAATGTCTAAGTCTAACATGTTGTGAGATTCAAACTTTACTTAATTGAATTTCTCTTTACTGAGATTTGGGTTCTATAAAGGTGGTGTTCATTCTACATACCATTTAATGTAATCATACTAGAATCGCAAAGGAAAATAGGACTGGTTTTGATATTCTTTTGGATAAATCAACCTCTGGTACAACGCAGAAGCATTACAATTGAATTGTATAAAAAATAAGAAAAGACATAGAAGAAGAATCTCAGAAAGAAGAGAATTGATCCCACATATTTCACACACCATTTCTATTTCCCTTCTCATTCTTATAACCCCTTACACATAAGCCTTCATGTGTGACGTGGCAGTTTATTATCCAAGTTCAATACATTTAACTTGTCGATGGCCATTAAAAAAATAATTTAACTTGTGGATGCGAGTCTACAACTTTATCATAATTATATTTAAGACCCGATCAAGTATTATTATTATTTTGAACGACAAGGAAAAAAAACTACAAATGTAGCAAGATTATAAAGAATAGACAAAGTATAAGTAGTACTAGAATCGTTAACACAAGGGGTACTCTATCTGTCCAACCAAGAGAAGTACAAGGGGTACTAATCACAAACAACAAAAACCCACCAAAGCTCCAACTCAAGTCAGTTCCGAACAATACAATTCTAGGATTAACCCACCACTCACAAAATAAGGAAGGCAATCCCCTACCCTTCATAAGGAACCATTGCCAAGAAACATGTTTGATTTTGGCCTTAAAATCCCCTCACATCTAGCTCTCCAAATGGACCAAAGAGTAACATGCCAAACCAACATCAACTATTTACGCTCCCTACCTTTCCTCGAAAACAAGCACCAACTTTGGAACAAATTAAGGAGGTTTCCTGATAACATCAACACCACTCTTTTTTTTTGGTACAAAACATCAACACCACTTTAACACTCTACTTAAGGGAGCATTACTATTAGAAAATATATCTATAGATATCGAAGCTCTATACTAACTCACGAGATAATTATAGGATCGCAAAACTAAATCTATAATGCTTAGAGTTAGAGACACACACGTACAAGAACACTTTTAATTATTAAAAGCAATATCTCATTGTCTATATCTAAACTTTATGGATTTGGTCTTGTAACTATACAAGAATATCTCCTAAGTCCTAACTTACACTTTGAGGGAAGAAAATGCTTGCTATGATATAGGGACATCTTTCTCAATTACTTTCACTAATTTTAAATAAACTAAAAATCAGTTAAATACAAGAAGCAACTCTTATATAAACACAAATCTAACTAAAATTTATTTGGACATACACATAGATAAAATTGAAAAGTAAAATAATATTAACTGATGTGATATAATTATTTCTCTTTTAAATTTTATTATTTGTTTTGAATTAAGAATTTTTAGTGAAATTAATCAGAATAATTTTGTCTATATAATATAAGCATGTATATATTTTATCCATCCTAGAATAGGTGTACATTGGGGCTTGAGTTGAGCCTGTGTGTTCATGTTCTTCCTTCCGCTTTCAGCAACATCAACACACTCTTATTTCAGGTACGATTTCCTGCCATTAATCTCCATTACCTTATATTGTTTTTCTCCTTATTTATTTAGACGCATCATTTTAAGTTTTAACAACTATATAGTTGACTTCCATTTTTAATTCTATTTTTATTTCTTTCTTTCTTTCTTTCTGGGTTTTATCAAGTTTACAATCATATTCCACGCTTCTATAAAATTTCTCATGAGGTAGTATTTACGTTGAATTAATTGAGCAGTTATAATTTGCAATAACACTTTTCAGAAATTTCTGATGCGATCTTGTTTAGGTTTTGTTTTTTTTTAGTTTATAATACAATGTTTTTAATTAAGGACTAACTCTAACATTTAATCAAAACTAAAATGAATTTTTTTAGGGATTGGAGAATGCAGATCCCTTTACAAACAATGTACATTTTGAGTTTGAAAATCTGCAAAAATAGGGTTGACCCATTTAGGACCAATATACATGTATGTTGAATTTTGCTATGATAAACCAAACAATGTTATAAAAATGAGCCAATCAAGATCATTGATTATGCAATAAAGTTGTGATAGAGAATAGGGAAGAGGAATTGACTTTCTATTTCTTTGATTAAAATTGTTTTTGGGTCTGTTTAGTAAGACATAATTTTTAGCTTATAGCTTATGTTTATAAGCTCGTCTGACTTAAAAAGACTTGTTTGGTAACCGTCATCTTCTCACGAGCTTACAGCTTATTTTTACTAGCTTATAGTGTTTTTTGATAAGCTAATCCAAGTAGCTTATAGCTTATCATTTATCTCAATTTTACCCTTTTAATCTTAATTGAAATTTTTTTAGATATTCATTAAATATTTCACTTTTATGTTATTTCTTATTTATAAGGTAGTTTAACAACTAATTTTACCAAACACTACAAATTCATTCAATCAGCTAGCTTATCCGCTATCAACTATAAGTAGCTTATCAGCTATTCGCTATTTTTTACCAAACAGAGTCTTATAGTAACAAGAATTTTTGGGCTCTCGACACTTTCTCTAATGCTCACTTGGTCACCCTCTCTCTCTTTCTCACACTCATAAAAATCGGTTATGCTATGAACTAGCGTCAAGCTATGATTTTTATAGCTGCCCAACTCAATCCTATCAGTTAGCTATACACGGTTATAACTAACCCCTAAGCTCTAATTGTCGAGATAGTAAAATAGAATCAGATAGCTATCACAATAGCTTTAACATATTTTGGTTTCACCAACCTAGCCAACTAAATAAGTTGATGATACACAAGCTCTATACACATAGCATATATCTGCAAGTCAGCAACAGAAAGTAAATTTGTGGCCAGTGGGTAGGTAATAATTATTATGGTGATCATGCATAGTGTGGATTTTTTGTTTGAAGTCCATATCTCATGATCCTCTCAATTGCCTTTTTGTACCTTCTCCTTCCCCAAGGTAGTACCTGAAGTATATGATCATGAACCAAATGACAAATGGTGAGACTGTGGAGAATGAAGAGGAAAGTTTGCTGAAGAACGAAAATAGCGGAGATGATGGCCCTAAGATTAACTACAGGGGATGGAAGGTCATGCCCTTCATTATAGGTGAGCAAGACTTCAACAGCAAAATATTTTGTTTTTACTTGCTTCATTCTCTTCTTTAATTTTCTTAATTCTTGAGTGATTCATTTTCGTGAATGACAGGGAATGAGATTTTTGAGAAGCTTGGAGCCATCGGCACTTTATCTAATCTATTGGTCTATCTTACTACGGTATTCAACTTGGAAAACATCGCAGCTACAAATATTATCAACATCTTTAATGGAAGTACCAACTTTGCAACATTGATAGGAGCTTTTTCCTCCGATGCCTTTTTTGGTCGCTACAAGACACTGTCATTCTGCACTGTGGCTTCCTTTCTGGTAAATTGCTATTTCTTGATCCATTCATCATTCAAATCCATTCCATTTTTTTTGCTGATAAACACAATGAAGTTAGGGATATCTAAATTTGGATAATACCAATGATATTGACAAGTATAAAACAAGATTTGCAATCATCGTCAATAGAATTAATTTCATTTTAAAATGCTTACCATAAAACTATCAATTTTTGTACTTTGACAAGCTTAGCTCATTTTAGTTGTGCCTCTGATTCCTAGATTTCCCTGCTTCCTTCAGGGTTTGCTTGTAATACAACTAACAGCAGCAGTCAAGAAGCTGCATCCATATCCATGTGAAGAATTAGAAAACACCACATGCCAAGGGCCCACAGAGTGGCAAATGACAGTTCTAAAGACTGGTTTAGGATTATTGATGGTAGGAGCTGCAGGGATCCGACCATGTAACTTAGCATTTGGAGCCGATCAGTTTAATCCCAACACAGAATCTGGGAAAAAGGGGATCAGCAGCTTCTTCACTTGGTACTATTTCACTTTCACTCTTGCTCAGATGATATCCTTAACAATTATTGTCTACATACAGTCAAATGTGAGCTGGGCTGTTGGTTTGGGAATTCCTGCAGCTTTGATGCTTTTGTCTTCTGTAATCTTCTTCATGGGGGCCAAAATGTATGTGAAAGTTAAACCAAGTGGTAGTCCCATAACTAGCATAGTGCAAGTTATTGTGGTTGCAACAAAGAAAAGGAAGCTGAAGCTCGCGGAATATCTATACCCTTCACTATTCAACTATGTACCTGCCAAGACAATGAATTCTAAACTTCCTTATACTTACCAATTCAGGTAAACAACACCAAGAAATTAGCATTTGGTGGTAGATATAATTATTTTCAATAGTGGTTTAAAGGATGACTTGTATTGACAGGTTTCTTGACAAAGCAGCAATCATGACCCCACAAGATCAAATAAATCCCAATGGTTCTGCTTCTGATCCGTGGAATCTATGCAGTTTGCAGCAAGTGGAAGAGGTCAAATGCTTGTTGAGAGTGTTACCCATATGGGTTTCAGCCGTTTTTTACTATGTTGTTATCGTCCAACAGCACACTATTTTAGTGTTCCAAGCGCTTTTATCTGACAGGCGTATTGGGCAAAGCAAGTTCATGATCCCAGGAGCATCCTACTATGTCTTTCTGATGATCAGTGTGGCAATTTGGTTGCCCATTTACGACCGCAAAGTTGTTCCTTTACTCCAAAGGATCACTCGAAAAGAGGGTGGCATCACACTCCTTCAGAGGATGGGCATTGGCATTTTTTTGGGTATACTCAGCATGCTAGTATCTGCCATAGTTGAAGATTGCCGCAGAACTCTGGCTCTTACTAAACCCTTAGAAGTGGAATCAAGAAAAGGTGCAATTTCATCAATGTCAGGTCTGTGGCTGATTCCTCAGCTGGCATTGGCCGGACTTGCTGAAGCATTCATGTCTGTTGCACAGATTGAATTTTACTATAAACAATTTCCTGAGAACATGAGAAGCATTGCAGGATCTCTCTACTATGCGGCCCATGCAGGGGCAAGTTATTTGAGTAGTATGCTGATTTCATCTATCCACCATATCACTGTCAAATCTAAAACCGGGAGTTGGTTGCCGGAGGATCTGAACAAGGGGAGATTGGATAACTTCTATCTCATCATTGCTGCTTTAGAAGTTGTAAATTTAGGCTGCTTTGTGTTATGTGCACAGTGGTATAGGTACAAAGAAACGGAAAACAGTTCAATCGAACTCGATAAAGTGATAAAACAATCTGGAAAAGATGGTAATGGTATGAAATGATTTGACACTATACTTTAGGCTGCAACAATTTTTCATTCATCGATGGTCCAAAGTTGAAAATCCGATTTTCATTAAGTGGAGCCACAAGCAGCATAAAGATCACTATCAAATAGAATATAGCAACAAAAACACAGTTTGTGCTTTTTCAATCTGATATAGATTTTTTCAGTATAGGTAGAAGAGGTGCAATATTTGTAGGGAAGGGTAGCTTCATCTAAGGTATTTGTCTTAAAAACACTTGATGGACGAAAAAAGAAATATAACATATTGACACGGCGGTTTAATTTTTTTTCTTATATGCTTTGCTTCAGACATCTTAGATGCTCATTTAGCCTTTCAACGTATATATTTCTATATTTAATACCCCTTGTAAATGCTGTACATTAAATTGTATGCATAGGGTGATTTTTTTTTTCCTACCTTTGATACATAGAAATTAATCTCTTAACATAATTAATATTCTTCTAAAAAAGAATATAAAAAGTAAACAAATAACAAAAATATGTTAACCTGCTATATTTGTCAAGAAAAAAATGTGCATATTACTAGCACATACTCTTATACCTTTTTTTTGTTGATGTAGTGGGAAAAGGAAAAAAAACAAGGAAACAGGAAAAGAAACTAAGCTCGCGGACGAACAACGCCTACAGTATCAGCCATCAACCCGAAACTAAGTTGCGGAGGACAACTATTCCATAGCTTCAAGGTATCATTAAAGGAAGCTCCAGTTTGTGCAAGTCAATTGACACATTTATTTCCCTCTATAAGAGTATGCTGAAAAAGAATGTTTCAATCCCACAAGCAAAAATGACGAGATTTTTGAATGAGTGGAGCATAAGGATGGAGTTGAGAAGTTCCATGAGAAGCAAAATCAACTTCTAAGAATTGAATCTAACTTGATGATAATATTTTTGAATCCTTTAGCTTGAGCAATCTTGAGACCATTTGCAATTGCATGAAGTTCGACGCATAAGGAAGTAGAGATTTCAATAAAGTCGAAGAACCCAAGTAACCAATCGCCATTGTTTTTGCGCAAGATGCCACCAAAGTCCGATCTTCCAGGATTGTTGAAAGAACCGCCATCCACATTAACTTTTATGGTGTCTTCGGGAGTAGGAATCTAAGTGACCTCACACATCGATATTTGGATGGTAGGAGTACCTAGGACCTGCAGGAAAAGGGCGGTATAAGAATGAATTTTAAGACATTGCCAGATAATCCATTTACCATCGTTGAACATCATGTCATTCTGAGTTTGCCAGATAACCCAACAAGCGACTATAAACATATTTATGTTGGAATATGTAGCATGGACAATAAACCAATTCAGAAGTTGTGTGGTTGCCATGGAATTTATATTAAGGAAGGGAGCCACATCCCAAAACGCCACAGACAAAGGGCAATTTCAAAATAGATGAAACAAATTCTCCTAAGCTGCATGACACCTTTTGCAAGTGAAGTTAGAGGTCATGATGACGTCTAAGCCGGAGAGCATTGGTGGGAAGACTCCCATGCATAATCAGCCAACAAAAGTGTTTGATATTGTTGGAACACTAGTTGAATCTAGTGAGAAATTGGATAAGGAAAAACACAAGGTAAGAACTAGTGTGTGTGTGACTTAAAAATGTCCCACATCGGTGAGCCACACCAACTA
>Ga0315914_1001344_pt1 | contig 36368 bp, 21 predicted proteins | sample MpolenodulesMG_FD_203920 | JGI IMG/M metagenome (GOLD analysis project Ga0315914, IMG submission 203920) | Medicago polymorpha root nodule microbial communities from Los Angeles, California, United States - elongated nodules | ecosystem: Host-associated > Plants > Roots > Nodule | place: USA...
TTTATAGCACAATTAATTAAATAAAATCAAGAGGTTCCCATAGAATACTATGGATATTTAGGGTGCTAACACCTTCCCTAAATATAACTAACCCCCGAACCCTTAATCTTTTAAAATGGTGTTTGAACTTTTTCCCATTCTTTTGAAAAGTTAATTAAAAGTTTAGTTGTGAAAAAAATAGTGAGTCAAACGCTAATCAAATAGCCTTGACCTCCGAAAAATGACGCGACAAAGCACCTTCGCCATAATTTTATACAAGCTGCCCACCAAAGAAATGGGACGGAAGTCTTCAACAGTTGAGGGCTATCAACCTTAGGGATAAGAGCAATAAAAGTATTGTTTATCCTTTGGTCAATCTCCCATTCTTATGAAATTCAATCAGAAAACAAATAACATCAGCTTTTAAAATGTCCCAAAAATTCTTAATAAAACCAAAAGTAATACAGTCAGGTCCCGGACATTTAAAACCATTGCAATCCCACACCGCAGCCTTCACCTCTTCAACTGAGAAAGGTCTAATCAAAACCACCCCCTCTCCATGAGTCAAAGAGCGGAAGTCAAGGTTATCCAAACTGGGCCGATCCACACAACGAGGCTAAAAGTGAGTGGATAAAGGAGCAAACATAGCACTACGCACATCACCTACACCTTCAACAAACACTCCATTCACAAAAAAAAAAACGGGATCGAGTTCCTATGTCTCCTACCAGACATCACACCATGAAAGAACTTAGAATTGGCGTCCCCTTCACGTAACCACTGCATCCGAGACTGTTGCCAACAAATACTATTGTTAATCCAAGCTAAGATGACACAACTTCCCCTTCAAGTAACAGTTGCGTCTTTCAAATTAATAAAACTCGTCTTCAAGTAACAGTTGCGTCTCCCCTTTCTTGTCAAGGGCTGAAATACTTTCTTTCAAGGGCAGAATGCGAGCAGGTAGATTCTGAGAATGACGATGATGCCATTCCTTTAAAGCCATTTTTATTAATTTGAATTTCTCTTTCAGAACAAAACCACCCCAACCTTCCACCTAAAACGAGCTCCACCTCTCTCAGACAAAAGTATCATAACCAGGAAAAGTCTCCCAACATTTTAACATATGCAGCGGTCTCTGACCCCAATTTTCCTCATCAATAGAAAGCTGTAAAGGACAATGATCCGACAAACCTCGCGATGATGCCATCTGATGAAAAACATTACCCACACTTCGTCTTTCCTCAATACAACGAATCATATTAAAGTCGCCACACAAACAGACATTATTATCAACCAAAGAAACTAATTTATATTTAGATATTGATATCTTTTTCAGTTTGAATTTGATCCTCGTTCGCCAAGTTATGATAGTCTAACTCATTTCCCTAGATTCAACCTCTATTGATATTTTTTTTCTTTCCAATGAGGAACCAAAACGATTTGATATACTCCTAGTATTAATAATTATTTTTAATATTTGATACACATAATATGAATTTAAACAAGATAAGCTTCCAGGGTTTGAATCCAGTCTTGAGCATTCAGCTGCATTAAATAAAACTCTTAGGGAGAGTTTGCCACCCATTTAGGTTCCACAATGTTGGAGGGATTAGTTTAAGCAATTACGCGCGTGGAGGATATCCGATTTTAAAAAAAAGATAACCTTAATTAGTGACAAAACAAGAAACTCTTAACGAGTGAAAGAAGAAGAAAATCTCAATATCATCTCAAAAGTCAATATATAACTAGTATAACTGAATTTCGAACAATAACATCTTCAAAATATTTGAAGGTCACAAACTGAGTTTAGCCATAAAACTCATCCAAACTGAGTGTTGGAGAAGCTAGGAGTTTGAATATCAAATGATCTTGCAACAGTACACTTTATTATCCAAGTGTTGGGATCAGAGTGCACAATGAAGTATTAACAATAAAAGGAGTAAAAAATTTAAATGGGGCAATTCATATTTTAACGTGGAAAACTCTGCTAATATCTTTCAATTGTTAGTCTTCTATTAAGATTTGCAATTAAAAAAAAACTGATGATTTCTATGAACTCAGCATCAAAACATCTAATAAATTTCTTCATAACAAAATCATAAAACATGTAACCAACTCCATCTCGGTCATGGCCAATAAACACACACTGTTGACTCTTTACATTTCATTTACATCACAAAACAATTGAGTGCTCATAAAAGATTCAGAACATACACAACTGAAAACAAACATTTAACTCTTTCAACTAATGTTTTTATACATCTTTTTCTATTATTTTTTCTCTTTTATTTTACTTTGTGAGTGTTTATACACCCGAAACTAATCTCTCTTTTATCCCTACCTAATTTGTTTAAAACTAGTTATTCTTCACACTGGTCTGTAAAGGTAATAGTTTGTCATACAATTGCTTAAATTTGGAAATAAGAAATCTCTCTTTTCATATAGAGAAAAAAGAAATCTCCTCAGCACTATTCACTCTCTTACTGTTTAGTATATAATGTCATGATATGTGTTACATGTTAATATTTAATTTAATTATCATTAACTAGAACCTATTAGTTAGCCTGCTTATTAGTATTCTATTCAATTGTATTTATACATGTTGATTAGTCTTCTCTTTATTTTAGTGTATAAATAAACCTGTTATGTACCTTTACAGATATATCAATGAGAATTATATCACTATTGTCTTTCTACTTTCTATTGTGTTCTAAATATTAACAATTATGATGAAAATACTCGTTCTAATTATCATGTGTTTTGCTTCAAGGCTTTGATACTTGATAAATTTAGGAGGGATTATTTTTCTCAAGGAGATAGGTCAATTACAAATTCAAGTTCTATGAGTAATGGGGAAACTCAACTTGCATTCACAAGCATGGAAATGGATCACAGTTCACGAATTTCAAGGAGAGCAAGGACTATGAGCAAGTACACAAAGATAGCTGTTGTGGTGTTCAAGCTAATATTTTCAGCTATTTTTGGAAATCCTATATCTGCTTTTGTTGCTCTTTTGGAAGCTCTTGCTTAAAATTAATGGATCATGAGTGAGTAAGGGAACCGTACCTATGTTTGATGAGATGGCCCTCCAAAAGTCTTTTATGAGTGGATTGTTTCGGTTTGTGTGTTGCTTGCTTCTCTTCCATTGTTTTTCTCTATTTTAGTGTGTTTTACTTTGCTGTTTTGGGAGGATTGTTTTTCCTCCAGTGTGACTTTGTATTGCATTGTTTTAGTCTTGTGGTCCTCTTGTTTTGAATGTTTTGTATTGAGTTGAATATTTATTGTAATCTTCTTTTGTATAATATATTTTAGGTGTGTTTAATATAAACCTCTCAATAATAATTTAATGGTATTGGTGGACATAACACTACCAAAAAATGAATAAAAACTCCCCAATACGGTACGATGATGAATAACATTAATTTATTTTGCATTTAATAAGAGACAATTTTTTGAATTAAAAACAAAAAACTTAAGAAAAAGATAGTCATGGGAGTTCAAGGGTACTCCAACACGTTACAACGGAATAGTGTTAGCCAATTTGATGACAAGACAAAGGGTTAAGGAACCAAATAGAAAAATTGAAACTAGATTTTGATATCATCACTCTAACCAATTTTAGGGGTGGACATCAGTTTCGGTCAATCTGGGTTCGAACTTAAACCCTCAATTCGGCCAAACCCACGGTGGTGAATCATTGTCCAATGATGATTAAATTTATCTGTTTTACCATACCATTTTTAAGTAATAAAGTGATAAGTAAGATCGTCGCTACAAATCATTTCAACTAGGCAACTAGTAATAGTTATTAAAACAGATAATAAAAGCAAATAAATAAATAAAGCTAGTAAATTGAGGGGAGTTCATAAGTTTGATTTGACTCACAAGGCGGTTAAGATTTAGTAACCGGTTTTATTGCAGAATTTTGATGAATTGGCCTGGTAAAATTATAATTGTTGGAGTAGGGATTCATTTTTTGCCTTGTATAAGCACCCATTTATTTTTTTCTCCTCAAATAACTCCAAGCTTGCTGAAAGGCATGCACCGCTTTCATGAGCTTGCTTACAAAAGTCACAAACTACACCATTGAATAATAAGCTGGCCACATCTTGTGCTTCCAACTTCTTAGATATTGCTTCCATCTGGATGCTTATAAGTTTGTTGCTTGCTAGTAATTGGGATTCATGTGTCTCCAAGCTTAGAAATTCATGCTTCATTTGAAAAGCCCTTTCCTCGCTTTAGGAGTGGTACTCGATTAAGGACATGTTATCGATAAGCTCTCAGATTTCTTCAGAAATATTGTTTTTAAATGGGGAGTTTCTATGGTTATCTTCCTTTTGTTTTTGGTTTTTATGTTATATTTGACATGGTTATTATGTCGTGGTGTTGATGTTTTGTTTTTATAGGCAAAGTACATTTTGTGCTCTAGTTGTGTGTGATCTAAATAAATTTTGGATGTTCTAAACAATGCTTGGTAGCCATTTTGGATGTTATTTGTAAAGTTTTCCTCTGGCTAATTTCCCATTTGTTTCCTATACAGGAGGCAATGAACTCGTAGCCATGCAGATATTTATTGATCTAAAGTAGAAGTTTCAATGTGAACAATGAGCTTCATTCCGTTTCAATTTATTAATTGTTGCTTCAAGAGGTTTAGTTGTATATGTAATTGTTTATCGGGGATTTTGGTAAACAAGGACTAGTTTTAAATTAATTACTTGCAAGATCGATTTTTCTCCATTTGCATCAGCTCATACTTTCTTCTATATGACTGCAATTTGACTTGTTTCACCTTTTCTCCCCCATTATAATAATTCTCTAGTATGTCCCAAGCTTCTTTGTATATTATTGCCTTTGAAATCTTCTCAAAATGTTGATTATCAACGTTTTGCTGAATGTAAAAAAGTGTCTTGCAATCTTTCTTCTTTACTTCTTTGAAGGCCAATATTTTTGTGCATCAGTTGGATTTGCCCCCAAATCTTCATAACAATTCTGCCCAAGATCACTCACATCTTGTGCTCCAAATAAAGATCTCATCAAAGCACTCCATCGTTCCCAGTTCTTGCCAACAAGAACTAGAATGTTTGATCCAAAACCATTGTTATTCATCTTGCTTTCTCAAGAGATCAATGCTCACACCTCACTCAATGTTTCCCAATGATGATTCGCCTCACACTTCACTCGTGTTCCCCTTGGATTTAACTTAGGCTCTCTATACCAATTGTTAGACCAAAAACTATGTTTCTTATGCGCATAAGTGCTTATTGAAATAAGCAGTTATTAGGAAGATTGAGAAATATCAAAAATAGAACTGAAAAATGAAAGAGAGAAGAATAGAGAGATTGCTATGAATTGTGTAATCTCATTAAGACTTGAAGTTGCACAATACAAAGCCTTTTATAAGCACAATAGCACTTGCAACTAGAACAAGCTATCTAACTAACTAACAAACTTTTGAAACAAAATTAACTAACTTTGTTACAAGGCAGTTATGGATTAATATTCTAATATGAACATAAATGGCAGCTATGAAAATATCCAAATGTCCTTAAAGAAAATATTAGGATGATTGTGATTTCAATATTGTATCTTCGAAAAGTTTATTATTAATATTCTAAAAATAGTTGATTTCAATATTGTATCTTTGAAAAGTTTATTATTATTATTTTGGCTATTTTTTTTTCGGCTTAAATATTGCATTCGTCCCTGCAAATATGGTTCGGTTAAGTTTTGGTCCTTGTAAAAAAATAATTTTGAAATCCATTCCTACAAAAAATTCTGTCTTTTAAAAATGCCCCTGGGCCCATTTAAGTCAGGCCATGTCACCAAGATGCCGACGTGGCGCACACTGACTATGCATAAGTGGCCATGTGGCATCTGATGTGTCAATTTTTATTTTAAAAAATAAAAAACAGATTTTTTAATTAAAAAAATGATTTTTAGTAATTAAAAAATAATAAACTTTATTTTAATTTAATTAAAAAAACATAAAAGGAGAAAGGGGGAAATTGAAACTAGGGTTTCAAATTTTCCCCCAATTCGTGACCCTTCTTCCCCCTTTTCCTCTTCTCCACCGTGTTCTTTCACCAATCCTCTTATTCGTTCATCTTCTTCTTCGTTTCTCTTCTTCACAAATCTTCTATGATAAGATACCAACAAATTCCAGATCTGAATTTTTGTCGTAACAAATAAGAGGGCGACGGAGCGGCGGTTGCTATGGTGTTGGATGTAATTGTGGTGGTGATGGTAGTGAGAGTAATAGAGAGCATGCAGGGTGAGGACATGAACATAATTGATGTTTATTGCATGAGGTAGTAATGTCTACTCTTGTTGACATAAGAGGCGGCAGAGGTAGATGAGGTGGTGGTTTTTGAAGGATTTTCAGATTTACATTGTTCTTGTTTTTTGTATCTGGATAAGGATTTATTTTCCATTTTTGCTTGCTTGGTTCTTCTGTTGATATATTGAACAATAGGGATCCTTATGCTATATTTTTTTAGATTTAAAGAATGAACATTAACAGTAGCAAGTTTAACAAGTTCTATGCTAAGGGATTGCTACCGTAACAGACCTTGTACCATCAAAGTCCATGCTATAAGGTTTGTGCTTGCATAAATCAAGCTTATTGACCACAACAACAAGTATGGAGAAGAATGAATAGAGATGGAGGCGCCAAGATGGGTTGAAAAGGAAGGAATTTGGGGATGAAGAAGGATTATGAATAGGAACAATAATGACAACAATTTCAAGGCAGCAAGAAGATGATGATTATGAAGAGGGAAAGGTGTTTGGGCATGAATCTTTGCTGGAGCAAAATGATAATGAATTTCTACAAATAAAAACTAATTTTGTTGGATTGAAATGGAGAAGAAGATGATGATGATGATGAATTTCTACTAATAAAAATTAGTTTTCTGTATTTATTTTTAATAAAAATAAATATTTTCTTTTTTGATTTCAAAAAATAATTTTTCAAAATTTATAAATTGTTTTTAAAATTTTTTAATTGCCACATCAGATGCCACATGGCCACTTATGCACAGTCAACGGGCACCACGTTGGCATCTTGGTGACATGGCCTAGCTTAAATGGGCCCAGGGGCATTTTTAAAAGACAGAATTTTTTATTACAGGTACGGATTTCAAAATTATTTTTTTACAAGGACTAAAACTTCACCGAGTCATATTTGTAGGGACGAGTGCCATATTTAAACCTTTTTTTTCTCTCTATTGTTTTTAATCGTTAAGAAGAGAGAAAAAGAAGACTGTCACAATAGAAGAGAGAAAAAGAAGCTAGTTACAATAATTGTCATCAAATAGTTGTCCAAATATTACTATTCATGAACAAGTTATTGGCTGTGACCAAGTTAAAATCAAGCCAACAAAATACATTGGATCACACCTTAAAAGGCAACATCACAATGTAAAATAAACTTGACTCGATGTTTTCTCCGCTATGTCACACAACACACAATTTTTTGAATTATCCAATTTGAACGTCAGATTCACTTTATGAGTTAACCCAAAAAAATCATAAAATTAATAGTCCCATTTTCCGTGTGAATATTACAATATAAAATTCATACATATTTGTAATACTTTTTCATTGCAACAGAAGCCTTCCATATACAAACAAGTCCCTTGGGTATGGTCACAAGGTCTCCTTCAACAACTTCTATAGGGTCAGATAAGACTTCTATTTTGCTGTTTTTGATAAGCCCTATGGAAATCCTTGCTTGCCCTTCCTTCAAGTAACACGTTTCTTCAGCATCGTATACATACCTGTACGTACCAGGATGCCAAGATTTTCTGAAGAAAATAAAAAACAAAATTTCATATAGGATCTATCCATTAATCATGTATTGTTGGGAAGAAATTTTTGGTACGAAAACAGCTTAACTAAAATAAGAAAGGAGAAAAGAAAAAAAAAATGGGACTAAATAAGCCCATGTTAGATTGTAACTACATTCAAAGAAAACGTTTGTCATGCCTAAATCGACCAAAAACAACAATTTTTTTAATAAGCGACCAAAAACAAAGCTAAGGATTCTAGCTAGACACGTACCATAGGTTTTTCATGCCTGGCAAGTAACATGCTTCAAAAAACCAAAGCTAAGGATCCATATGTAAAATGGCTTCAAGTTAAAGGGTATCAAAAGTCAACTGACAACAACAATGTTATTGTAAGAGAGAAAATTACCCTTGGAATAGAGCTAAAAGGCAGTAGCCAAAGTTACAGTTCAGCAGATGCTTTTTAAAAGAGCATATAATCATAAGAGGTTTCTGTAGCTGCCCATTTGACACATTGAAATGCTAGAATATGCTTGAGGAACTGTATCAGTCCATAAATGAACATAAGCGGGACACCAATCATCTTTTGGAACTGAAATTGCCTAAACCTCTTACATTACTTTACTGTCATTGCATTCCCCTTCCTTATCTACAGCTTTTTCAACACCAATTTCAACTTCAATTCTCAAAACCATACTTCAAGTTCAACCATTGCTTCATGAATTGCATGCTAGTAAATACAAATCAGCCGACATTGGTACATCATTAACAAAAATGAAAGCCAGTCTCAGATTTAAGAACTCTAAATATCCTAAAGCATGGCAATCTATATATCGCTAGGATTTTTAATTAGTTTACAAATTGTATGTTCAAAAAGACTAAAACAGATAATAATTCTCATTCCCATAACAATACGAAAATTCAGCTTAAAAAGGAGTAGTACCTTTTGTTGGTGGATAACCACTTGTTGGATGGCAAATCTGCAAAGCCATAGGAAAAAAATAAAAGTTCAAGAGCATGCCTCTTTCGTCCAAGCTGGTGATCTTTTCCACCCTTCAAGGTCCTTTTACTTATACTAATTTTGTCTGTGGCTAGTCTATGCATATGCACTCCTACAATTAAATCTAAGAAAACCAAATTACAGAATTGTAAGGAAAAAACCAAAGTTTCATTTGTTGTAAATAAAAATTGACAGTATATGAGTAGGATAAACCAACAATAATTGAAGATGATATTTAGTCTTGAGCAGAAGCAAAGGAAGACACAAAATGATAAGCATCCAAAAGCAAGCAGTAAAAGTCAAAATTCACATAGAACATGATGTTAAACAGAAAAATTTAGGAACTTTATTGAGCAACAACAAAATCAATACCAATATCAAAAGGAAAAATGAACATAGAGCAAAAATAAATTTCGGATTAGAGAGGGAGAAGAGGGTTAGGGTTTTCAAAAATAAATTTGGGGCTTCTCAATTTTTAAGCACAAATTGAGCAAGGTGAGGATAAAGAAGACTAACCCTTGAAAAAATCAGCATGACGTCGTGGGAGAAGGGAGAACTCATTAAGAAGAAGATAATGAAAGGGGGAGTAGAAGAGGGAAGCTTGGTGGCAGATGAAAGACATTACGGTGCATTGGTATTGAACTCAAAATGAATAGCTACTTTGTAATCAACATTTTTTTTGAAGGGATACTTTGTAATCAATATGACACGCGTGTTTTGTTGTTTCCGACTAATGTAGGTATTGCTACAATTTTAGTGAGAAAATTTGTTAGCTTGAGTTGGTACGCTGCATTTTAGATGGAATTTGTTAGGTTAAATTACTGCTAATCTAATACAATAAATGGGAGGGAAAATATTAGGTTAAAATTGTTGCAGACCTAACAAAATTAATAAATAAGGATGCATTTTTTTAGTATTAAACAAGTGTACAAAATATTTCCTTAAAAAAAAGTGTGCAAAATATTGTAAAAAAAAAAGTGTACAAAATATTGTCAAAAAAAATGCATGAAATTAGTGCGATGAATTTTTGTAGTATTGTGTACAAAATATTGTAAAAAAAAGGCAAGAGGATATGAATGAAATTGGTGCGATGCATTTTTTAGATGGAATTTGTTAGATTAAATTACTGCTAACCTAATACAGCAAATGAGCGGGAAAATATTAGGTTAAATTGTTGCAGACTTAACAAAATTAATAAATAAGGATAATAGAGAAGGAAGAGAAGAAGAAAAAAAGAACGAGAGAAAGAGAGAGAGAGCTGAAACCAGAGAGAGAAGCGGAAGCAAGGAGAGAGAGAGAGATTGAGAGAGACGAACGAAGAAATAGAAAGGAAGGGATCGAAAAGATGAAGGGAAAGAAGTGGAATTGCTGAAATTTGATCTACAAGAAAGGGAAAAACCACCATTGGAGTGACTAGATCAAGAGCACCATGGGAGTTGCAAAGCCAAGCTATATTAGGGATTCAACTACTGCTCTTTCAAGAAAAATTCAAGGTAACATAGTCTTAACCCAAACATTAAACCTCTCTAGGGTGTACATAGGATTCACTGCTAATCAAAGATTGCATGTGTTTGATTTAAAGTTAAAATTGGGGGTTTAGGGTTGACAAAGGGAGATGAGTAACGGTGAGTTAGAATCAAAAGTTAGCAAGATCATTACTTATTGTGAATAAGGAGTTGATTTGTTCTCCTTATTATATTTATTAGTTTATTCCTAGAAATAAGGACATAAATTAGAAATTGATTTGGACATGTTGCTCGCAGCTGTAACATTAAGTTTTGCAACTACTGCAAACAAAAAGGCCATTTTATCTCTGATTGTTCTATCCGTCCTCCACTGCGAACACGACATCCAACACAAGCTTTACATGCCACTACTAGCTCTGCAGCTGCTCCTTCAATTACTAGTACATCTGATGGTGGTTCTATACGGTCTGACATGATTCAACAAATGGTACTTGCTGCTCTTTCAAATATGGGAGTTCATGGTAAGTCTCCTAATGTTTCTCGTCCATGGTTTCTCGATTCTGGTGCATCCAATCACATGACGGGTTCCTCTAAACACTTGCACAATTTACATTCTTATGATGGTAATCAGAAAATTCAAATTGATGATGGTAAAACCCTTTCTATCACTAATGTTGGTGACATAAACCCTGATTTTCGAGATGTGCTTGTATCACTTGGACTTGCTTCCAACCTATTGTCTATTGGTCAATTGGTAGATGATAATTGTAATGTTAAGTTTTCGCGTGATGGTTGTCTTGTGTAGGAGCAGGTGTCGGGGAAAGTGATCGCAAAGGGGCCTAAAGTTGGAAGGTTGTTTCTACTCCAATTTATTTCCAATCAGTTATCTCTTGCTTGTAACAATGTTTTGAACTCTTATGAGGATTGGCATAGAAAAATGGGTCATCCAAACTCTGTTGTTTTGTCTCATTTATTTAAATCTGGTTTATTGGGTAGTAAAAATATTGTTTCTAATGCCTGTGTCATGTTCTGTTTGCAAATTGGCTAAAAGTAAAACACTTCCTTTCCCATCTGGTGCCCATCGTGCTTCCACTTGTTTTGATTTGATTCATAGTGATGTGTGGGGTATGTCTCTTGTAGTTTCTCATGCTCAATATAAATATTTTGTCACGTTTATTGATGATTACAGTCGGTTTACGTGGATATGTTTTCTTCGGTCTAAATCTGAAGTGTTTTCTATGTTTAAGAAATTTCTAACTTATGTTGAAACTCAATTTCAAGCAAGTGTTAAAATTTTTCGCTCCGACTCTGGTGGTGAGTATATGTCTAATGAGTTTTAGGAATATCTTCAACATAAAGGTATTTTGTCTCAACGATCTTGTCCATATACTCCTCAACAAAATGGGATGGCAGAACGCAAAAATCGTCATTTGCTTGATATAACTCACTTTATGCTGACAATACAAGTGCCATCCAGATCGTTGCAAACCCTGTTTTCCATGAGCGCACCAAGCATATCGAAGTTGATTGTCATTCAATTCGTGACGCCTATGATGACCGAATAATATCCCTTCCTCATGTCAGTACTCAGTTGCAAATTGCATATATTCTTACTAAACCTGTTCCGCGTCCACGTCATCAGTTTCTTGTTGGCAAATTGATGCTCATCGACCAGCCGCATCAATTTGAGGGGGGATGTGAATAAGGAGTTGATTTGTTCTCCTTATTATATTTATTAGTTTATTCGTAGAAATAAGGACATAAATTAGAAATTGATTTGTTTCCATTATATGTAATTATTTAGTGTAATTATATGTATAGTCTTGTATCCTCTATATATACACAAGGAATAACAATGAGAAAGGAATCAAACCATTATTTGTGACACTTATGATATTTGTATATATGAGAAATTGAATAGTGAGCAACAATAAAGTACTGCTTCTGATGTGAAATGCTATATGAATATTTGTGTTAAATTCATTGTATTTTGTAAGTTGTGTATATGGTTTGTTTTGTTATTTGATCATTATATGCTACTGTTTGTACATTAATTGTGTCTTGTGAATGCAAATATGATATGCACATTGCTTCAGTTATAAGATTGTGTAGCTAAAGTCTGTGGTGTTATATGATAATGTATTATGTGTCTTGGTAGGTCATATTATTGGTTCTGATGTGATTTTGACTTTATAGTACCTTGTAATGTGTTACTTGCTAGGGATACTGTACTATGTCACTGTTGTTCATTTTTATCGCCTTGACGACTTCAATCCATATGAATAGTTTAAGAGCAGACTCATGTCGATTACAATTTCAGTCAAAAAGTACATTTAATGATTAATAACTAATAAACAGAGTACTTTGAAATTATGTTAAAGATGACACTGTAGGGCAAACATGGGAAACAATAGAAATCCAGTTGAAAGGCAAATCCTAAGTGTTCAGTTAAGTTATAATACTGCAGGGCAAACCTGGGAAACGATGGAAACCCAGTAGAAAGGCAAATCTTGAGTATTCAGTTAAAATGAATGACACTGCAGGGCAAACTTGGAAAACGATAGAAATCCAGTGAAAAGGTAAATCCTGAGCGTCAAGCTAAAGTCATTAACAACTACATTTAATTTAAGAATAAAGACACCTATCTATAGAACTCATTATTATTTAGTAATATTAATGAGAGGATTTTCTCCATACCTTGTACACCAAGCATGGTTGGGAACATCAAAGTATATTTTACATTCTATGTTACTGAGTTTTTTACTCACTATGTTTAGGTGATATTTTCAGGTTTAATTTAACATTGAAAATTTGAAGAGTATGTCTGGACTACTTGTCAACAATTCAATGCAGAGTTCTTGGTTACCGGATTATAGTCAGGGTCATAGACTAGAAGTTGTTATGTTGTGCCATCTGATTGCATTTATGCGGTTATTGTATAGACTAGAATGTTGTACCATATTTTTTGGCTTCATTTATAAAGTTTGTATCAATGATTAGAAAATATTCAAACCTTACAAAGAGAAGTCACATTTTTATAAAATTTATCTTTAGGCTTAATTACACTTTTGGTCCTCGCATTTTGACTGGCTCACGAAAATGGTCCTGCCTCTTTCAAATCGAACAAAATTGTCCCTAAACTATATGTTTTTTTGCAGTTTTAGTCCTACCTCATATTTTCAACTCTAGAAACGCAGAGAAATGGCAGTTTTAGACCTACCCCCTATGCTCAACCATGAAATAAACAAGGAATAAAGTATGTGGGTACAAGAAATCCACTTTATTCAACACACTAAGCAAAAAACCGTAATTTATAAGATATGTTTCAAATTAGGGTTTTTTTTTGTTAGTGTGCTTAATAGAGTAGATTCATTGCACCCACATGCTTTATTCCTTGTTTATTTCATGGTTGAGCATATGAGGTAGGTCTAAAACTGCATAAAACTGTCATTTCTCTGCGTTTCTGGAGTTGAAAATAGGAGGTAGGACTAAAACTGCAAAAAACATGTAGTTTAGGGACGGTTTTGTTCGATTTGAAAGAGGCAGGACCATTTTCGTGAGCTGGTCAAAATGCGAGGACCAAAAGTGTAATTAAGACTTATCTTTATTATTAGTAAAAACTTAGGGCGGGATGTTACAGTTAGCAGGGAGGAAGAAGATGGAAAAATGGCGGATCCAACGAGAGGAAGCGAACGGAACGCAGGCTGTTCAGAGAGAGAAGAAGTGTTTTTCTTTTCTTATATTTTTTATCAAGTGGAGGAAGGAGTAAATTTACCTTAGCCATTAGATTTGTTTTTTCCACACATCAAACATCCATGCATTCAAAAGGACTAAATGGAGTAAGGCTAAATGAAGCAAAGATGAACTCGGAGAGTTGTAGGGATGGAGACAAGAGTGAAAATCTTCTCGTAGTAGAGAATAAAGCTGAGAATTTTTTTAAATGATTGAGACATGAGCAAGAAAACTCTCAATCTAGCTCCATTAAACAACACAATTTGAATTTTTTATTTGAAGTCACTTTTCAAATGTAACAAACTCAACAAATATATTTATCTTTTTCAATGACAACAATAATATAATAAATATAGTTAAAGTTCTTATCTTTTTTAATAACACCTACAATATAACATTATTATAAGAAAAATTATTTAAAGGTATAATTGAAATAACAAAAAGGTCAGTCCAAAATCCGCCTAAAATGGGTTATTTTCTTTATATATAACTAGCGGAAAGACGGGCGCTATTGTGTCCGTCTGTCCGCTCTTTCTACTGTGCTAACGCATGTGATTATTTTATTATGTTTCTTTGTATAATTTTGATTAAAAATTTTAAATTTAAAAATATTAATGAAAATTATTGATATATTGATTTATAAATAAAATATTGTCAAGGCATATAACAATTACACTTTTTCTCACGTTTATTACTAAATTTAAAAATATTAATGAAAATTATTGATATACTAATATTTTTTTCTCGGGTTGATAATATGGGTGATGAAACTTAACTTATTTAGAAAATCAGTTTTAAAACATTTTTTTTAATTTTTTTTACTTTATTAAACTCAATATCATGTCGTGAAATGGACTAACTTATTCTAATGTGAGTAACGTTTTGGACCAACTTGAAACTTTTAAAACATAAGGGACCAATTTGAAACTTTTAAAACTTATGGGACCAACTTGAAAACTAAAATAAACATAAGGGATCAAACATGCAATTAAGCCTTATTTTTTGCTCACGTTTGTTACTAATTTTTTTTTAGAGGATTTAAAGTCCAATCTTTAACGTTATTTTTTGCTCACATTTGTTACTAATATTTTTTTAGAGGATTTAAAGTGCAATCTTTAACTTTATTTTTTGATCACGTTTGTTACCAATCTTTTTTTAGAGGATTTAAAGTCCAAACTTTACTATTATTTTTTTGCTCATGTTTGTTACAATTGATCAAAGGTTAAGGAAGAATAACTTATATTAATAAAATAATATGGATTTTTTTTTGGAAGGGATATAAAAATACTTGCAATCTTTGTAGGTTGTATTGAGGGGAACAACACAGATGTACAACGTAAAAGCGGCTGATAAAAAAGTAACATGAATTTTTGTTTTGTGCTAGTTTTTTGTGAGTTTGATCTTTGATTAACGGAGGTAAAATAGGGTTAACGTGGACGATTAGTTATATGGATTACTAATCCACGTGTTATTTTATAATTGGCTATTTGTATTTAAAATTAAGGGTATTTTTGGAAAGAAAAGTCAAACCTAAAAGTGTGCTGAAAGAGGTAGTTTTTATATATCGCATAGTTATAGATATATCCAAATATTGATCCAGAAGGAAGTCGACTGACACCCGGTTACTTACCAATTTCCTAACTCCTTCTCGGATAGTGTTCTTAAAATGTATGAATGAAGTTGGCATACGTTACTGCAAAAACTGCATGTTGGATATTGATGCGTATTTGTTTTTGCGATTTCTCAATCAACTTGTGCCCACTTGTTTGTGCCTCACATTATTATAAGAAAATTTAAGAAAATTTGTTTAAATGTATTATTGAAATAACAAAATAATTAGTTCAAAATCCTCTTAAAATGAATTATTTTCTTTATATTTAGTATAAATATAGATATACCCAAATATCGATCTGGAAGGAAGTTGACTGACAACCCGTTACTTACCAGTTTCCTAACTCCTTCTCGGATAGTGTTTTTAAAATGTATGAATAAAGTTGCCATATGTTAATGCAAGAACTGCATGTTGGATATTGATGTGTGTTTGTTTTTACCTTCGATTTCTTAATCAACTTGTGCCCACTTGTTTGTGCCTATTTAGTTAATTAAATATTTGATTTTGTAAAATAAAAATGAACCCGGCTACTTGCTTTCTCCATTACGTTTTTCATTCAAATTGGATTTTGAATATCAAGTTGAAATTCAATATTAAATATGATTTTTAAATTTGAACCGAATTTGAAAATTGAATTTGATTATTATATATAATGGTTATTTCATTTCGAAATTGGATCTAAGTTTTTTTTTAAATAAAAGAGGTCTTCTTTTTTCTGATTATAATACATGTACTAATTAAAGTTTTGGTCAATGATAAATACTTTTTTTTTTCTTTCTGACAAAGGTCAATGTTAAATCCTTATTGAATGGTGAATATTTTCTCACTAAATGTTTTAGTTAAAAAAATATTTACCGTATATGTTCTCATCAACAATTTATTTTTATTATTTTAATAAATTTCTCAACCTTATTGTAAAAGAACACATATTATGAGACGGATGGAGTATTGGTTTGGTTATGAAACTAAACGGTACACCTCAAATTTTGACAAGGGCTAACAGACTAATCTCAACTCAATTTAAAGACGGTCTAAAAAAATATAACACAATGTGATCCAAAAAGACACTAACTTCTAGACCCCGGAGACAAAAAAGCGAAGGCCAACACCAACCAGGGATACATCTGGAAAAAAATGCCCTTACAAGCCCCCAAAGCACAGATCAAAACCATCTCAGTCTCAGCACCGAACATTACTAGCACCAACTGTTTTGAATTCGTTTAAAATCACACCAATAAAATACTTGATGTGTGGAGCAAATTAATCAAGTAACCAATATTAACTTGGGTGACAATAATAATCGTAAGCAAAAATAAAACAACAAAAGAAAAGAACTCAAGATAATTTGTTTACCCAGTTCGGTTTAATACTGACCTACTATAGGGGAGAGAGCAGTACTCTGTTCCACTATAATGATGAGTGACTTGACAAAGGTTTCCAAAGGGTTACAATAGTCAGTCTTCAAACCTAATTCTACCAAAAGTCCTAAATCTCTTCCCATGACCAAGGGAATCAATATTAATAGTGTTTGTTCAAGGTGAATCAATGTTGATTCAATCCCAACCCTGGTGTTTGTTTCCAAGAGAGATCTATACAAACCCTAGTTTTGTTGTTGGCTTCTAATCCTTGTTTCTCTACTCTCTACACCTTTTTTATTTTGATACAGAATATGTATTTATAGAGAAATAAAACTCTCAAAATTAGGAACAAATCTCACGTTGAAAATACGTTTTTATTTTTCTCCTTCAGCCCAAAAACGTGCCCCGATATTTGCAAATCGTGGCCCGATTTTTCCCGAGACAAAAGTCTCAAAACTGGTTCCAAAGTCGTGGCCGAATTTTGGCAGAACTCCAAGCATAAATTTTTAGTTACAAACAACAATTCTCCACCTTGACTCTAAATTTATGATGATGCCAAATTAACTATCAATCATTTTGTTGCTCTCTCCATTTTATTTTCCCTTGCTTCCATCTACACAAAGTAGCTCCACAAGCTTTTACCTTTTGTCTCTTCAACCCTCAGAATGCCTGTTGTCCTCTTGAAGATCCTTGCATCCAACTATAATAGGATTTTTAGATAGTTCCACAAGTCTACACCATAAACCTCTTCAGGTCCCCGCAGTGATCAAATCCATCCTCCTCAAGAATCACTTGCCTCCAATTACCCTTGGCCTTTTATGATAATCCCACCAGCCATGCCATACATTCTTTAAACCCTAGAGTGCATTATGTCCTCTTGAAGAATTCTCTTGCTCAAAACTAGAGCCTCTCACAACCCGTTTTTATTGGCGAAGAGATTATTGAATTTTATAATGTGTTTCTAGTTTGAGTCCCACAAAGTCATTTGCAACTTTTGATGTGAACAAATTATTAAGGATAATCGAGCTTTACCCAAATGATTTTTTAGATGAGTCAGAAGTGGCGTTGCACCATTAACTTCGAAATTGTGTTATAAATGTTAAATCTGAAACCAAAGTTTGCAAAGTAGAAAGGGCTTTTAGATCTTTGTGCAAAACTTGTCAAAACAAAGAAGTGCATCACATTTGCTATTGTTTATAAGCTTTTGAAGTTAGTTTTCCTCTTGCCGGTAACAACTGCAAATTTTAATATGTTTGTTTTTGGCGAAATTATAGTAAAGGTCTTTTATCTTATTTATTTGTAACACCTTGGTCTTTTATCTTTATTTTTTCCGTTTAGGTCATTTATCTCTCATAAAGGCACTTAGAAATCCTTTTTGTCATTTTTTATTAAAAAAAAATACAAAATTTTATTATTTAAAATATATTTTTATCAAAAATAAAAAAAAAATCCAGAAATAAGATGAACATGTTCATCATATTTATCTTCTTCCTTTGAATCTTCATCTTCTGCATTTGAATATCATCATCTTCCTTAAATCAAATTTTTTTTACACAAATGTATCTCAAAATATCATGAATTTATGTTATATTTATATAAAATCTTTTTCAAAACGCTAAAATCAAAAGCCTCAACCTGTAAATGATGAATGTAAATTTTCCTTATTGATTCCGAATTTCTATTTTTCTTTTATGTATCTACAACTGTATTGTCTCCTAGCAAGTGAAATTGAATTAATTGAAATAAAGACCTTGGCTTTACCATAATGTCCCAATGCATGATGAAGCTTGTTGTGACATTATAGTGCGCACCTTGCAGCCCTAAAAATTATTCATTTACAGTTTGAATGGAGATAATTGGATTTATTGGAATTTAAGGGTTTCAATTACCGTGTTTAGAAGAAGATTTGAGATAAATATAACATAGATTTATGATATTTTGAGATATATTTGTGTAAAAATTATTTTGATTCAAGAAAGATGATGAAGATTCAAAGGAAGAAGATGAATATGATGCAAATGTTCATCTTATTTCTAATTTTTTTTTTTTAATAAAAATATATTTTAAAAACAAAACCTAAACGGAAAACAATGAAGATTAATGACCAAAGTATTACAAATAAATAAGATATAGGATTTTTAATGTAATTTTAACTTCTTTTTTTTTCAAGATATGGAGGTTATGAAGAGTCAATTATATAACAAAATTGATGATCGGTGACTAAATGACCTTGTTTTTTTGTTTTGTTTTAAAAGAAGCTAAATGAGCTTCTTATAACTTATATAAAAAGAGAAGTTCTTTTAAAATTATCAATTAGAACTACTTGATCCATTGGTCCTTTAATTAATTTCTTTTTTTCATTTTGGTTCCATAATTAATAAAAAGTACGTTTTGGTCCCACACTTTTTCCTACGTTTGATCAATAGTTACTATTTTTTCCATTTCTTCGTCTTCTTCCTTCATCGTCAATTTTCACAAAAAATCCAAAACAAAACAAAAACCCAGAAAACACAAAATCAAATCAACCCAAACCCCCATCAAATAATTAAGAGTATAATTTTAGCTGCAAGCTCATCAATAGTAACAAGATCACTACAACTTTTAATAAGAAAGGGTAACACTTGCTTTTGAAACTCATGATCCCCATTACTGCCAACCTTGTATTCGTTGAAGTTAAAGAAGATTCTTCTTCCTCTTCGGTGTGGACAGGTACAGGAAGAAGCAAAGAAGTGAGCATGCAAGCTCCGTTTGCGGCGGCGAACGGAGCATCATCGGTGAACACTGCCTTGCAGGAGCTTTGTCTGTGATGATCTCTATATTGAATTTGAAGCTGGGTTTGATTTGAATTCCGAAGGAGGGTGGAGAATTGATGAGAAATTGTTTGAATTTGAATTTGAAACAAGGGCGTGAATCGAAGAGAATCATAGTAGAAGAAAAACAGAAACAATTCATGGGTACGATGATGCTGAGAGGATTAAGGTGTGAAGTGGTGGTTTTGTTTTCTCTGTTTGAGTTCAATTCTGTAGTTCCAAGATCAATTTGAGAAACAGAAAAGAAAAGACAACATCAATTTGGGTTGTGTTGCTTTTAAAAAGTGAAATTGAGAAAAATTGAAAAACTCAATTTTTGTTTTCTTTATTTTCTAGATTTTTTTATGAATTTTGATGAAGATGAAGAAGAAGTTGGGGGAAGAAGACGAAGAAATGGGAAAAAAATTAAGTGTTGTTGACTCACGGAAGATAGAGTAAACGTGCATAATTTAACGATCCTTTTTTAATAAAAAAGATCAAACGGTAAAAATTAAAAAAGTGAAGGATTGTCACTAAGGGAACTTTTATTATTTTGACGGAAATGATTTATTTGATAAACGGAGGAAAAAGTGAGGGACGAAAACGTACGTTTTATTAATTGTGGGACCAAAATGAATACTGGAAATTAATTATGAGACCATTGGATCAAATAAGTCTTAACAATTATATTATTTAAGCTCATTTTCAACAAATACATAACAAATGATTTTCATAGTAATTATATTGCATCAAACAATGTTATATTTTACGTTTAATGTAATTTGTATTATAATTTCTTCAAAATTTTAGCCACACTAATCTCAAATGTCTTGATCTGCCCCGCCGATAGACTCTAAAAACACAAGCACTGATAAAAAAAATCACCATTTATCGTCAAAGTTGGTTGCTTAAATCTAATTAAAATGTGCTATGAATGAAGTTGTTATAGTTAAACTGCATTGGATATTGTATTTGTATTCCTATTGATTCCTGAACCAACATGTGACCACTTGATTGTGCCTATTTAGTTAATTCAACATCTCTATTTGTTTTTGCAAAAATTAACAAATGCGCCCAGTTGATTTCCCAAGTTGTAGTTTGACCAAGTTTTATATTGTTTAATTTTCAATCAACCACTATTAATTTTTAGGATAATAGAAAAATAAATAAAAGTTAGTAAACGCTTATAGTAGGGTATATAGTTTTTTTATATCGTTTAATTTTCAGTCAACCACTATTAATTTTTTGGATAATAGAAGAATAAATGAAAGTTATTAAACACTTATAGAAAGGTATATAGTTTGAGCGAAAAAAGAAATTGAAAGTGAGTGATGTGATAAATTGTTGATATGATTGAAAGAAGATGGCTTTTTCCATGGACCACTATGGCTATATGTTCCACCATGGAGCATGATGAACAAGAAATTTTAGATGGTGATAGATCTATGTATTATAGTAATATGGTAGACCATTTGTACCAGATTATTTCTCATCCCACTTTATCAATTCTTTTTAGAATATTGTCAAACTTAAATTATTTAAAAATGTTTTTTTTATCTTATTTAAACATGCTCAGCTATTATCTAAAAAACAAAACACGTTTAACCTTAATGTAATTAAGTTCAAAAACAAAATCTTAATGTTCATCATCTTCGTCAATCTTGTTTATTTTCATCTTCATATTCAAGTATTCAACCTATACAACAAAAGTCAAAATTAACACTCAAAAAATCCAGAATCCAAAAAATTCACTCATTGAAATGCTAAAGAAAATCTTAGTATTTTAGAGTTTGACAGTTTCTTGATTTTCATATTATCAAACCATGAAAAATGGTTGTTTATTATTTCTTTCTTCATCTATAAATCATGGTGGTGACTCTGTTTCTTTATTCGACACTCTTTAGTTCGTCGTCGCCGTCCGCCATCCAAGATGCCTCCACCATTCCGAGATTCAGTATTTCGCATAATCCATTTTATGTTTTACAATTTGATGAGACTTCTCTTGTGTGAATTTCATTTTTTTTATTTTCTGGATTTTTTTTGCTCATGAAGATGATGTATAAGTTGATGAAGATGATGAATGTATGATGAAGATATTGATAAAAATCTGGAAGATAGAGAGAATATGTAAATAAAGAAGGAGAAATAAATGAGAGAGATGAATGAGTGATAGGGAGGAGAGAGAATTGGAATTAAAAGAAAAATCATGTGTAAAGGGTGTACCACAATACCAAAGTGACCAAGCAAATCTAACCATTAAGATCTTGAAATAAACTCGTCCATGGTAGAACATATGGAGCATGTGGTCCATATTAGAAGTTGTTTTCAAAGAAAGAAAGTGATAGATGAGGTGTTGTGTGTTTAAAAATAAAAGATATATAAATATTATTGTTTTATATCGAGAACCAAAAAATAATAGTAAGGAAAACTTCACAATATTGGTATGGATGCTACGATTACTCTATTACCCCACATGCATCTACACACTGATAGACATTAATTAAGCAAAACAAAAAGAACAAGTCTTAGTTGAATATGTCATATCTGTTAAAATATGAACACTATGCTATACTCTTTTCAAGGAAACCCATCAAGTCTTGTAATATTGACGCATTTTTCTCTTATAAATAGAGATGTTTGAGAAAGCATGTTTAATACGAAGAGTATACAGTATACTAGCTAAATCTTGAACACTCTTACTCAGCTCATTACCAAATTAAAAAAAAAGAAAAAAAAGTCACAAGTTATACATACATATAGATGGATCATCAACACACATTAAAACTGAATGATTCAGGAGTGCCTTCATTTATGTGCAGTGGTTGTAAAGAGCTAGGTTTTGGATCTAGTTACATCTGTGAAAACATAAACTGCAATTACATCCTCCATAAAGAATGTGCAGAACCTATTACACATGCCTTTCATCCATTTTTCAACAACTATACTTTTGAGTTCTATGATAAAGTACAAGAAGGTGGATTTTGTGATGCTTGTGGAAAAGATGTGTTAGGTTTTTTCTACCATTGTTCCCGAACAGGATATGCTCTACATCCTTGTTGTTTGAAGCTGCAAGATAAAATTTCTGATAAAGATGGAAACGTGATAATGACATTGTGTCATGAAGTTCCATCAGATTGTGTTCATTGTAAGCAAAGAAATGTTGCGAGAAACCAATTTAAAGGGTGGTCATATGTAGTTAATAATGATAGAGAGTCTTCTTGTGTTCATGTTTCCTGTTTCAAGGATATGATTCTTGATAATTTGAATAATAGGGGGGAAACTACTACTAGGTCAAAAGGGGGATCAAATTCTTTCCTGAAATTCACCTGCAAGTTAGTGGTCAAAGTACTGATCGGCCTGGTCACAGGGGATATTTCTGCTATCTTTTCCGTTGTGGAAGACATTGTTTCAAGTATTTTAGAGTGATTATTGCTAGCAACATATTCTTTGATACACTTTTTTTTTTTTAACAAAATCTCTTTTCTATTGATTGATATTTAAATTGATCTCACTATATTATTTGAATTTCACATGAATTTAGTTAGAACAATATAAATTCCAATCAAAAGAAAAATGTTTTTCTTTATGAAATTAAAGTGTTTTGGAGATTTTTTTTAGCATTTCTCTCCTCAATACGCACAAATAGCTATAATAGTTATTTTCCTGTTAGTGTGGTTGTATTGTGTCTCCAATGGGTTCTTGATTTTTCTTGTGGTCTTTTTTAGTGTGGTTGTTTGGTGTCTCTCTTGAAGTCATTTTGTGTACGTTACTTTGGGTTTTGTATATTGATTGTATTACGTCGGGGGTATCCTTATACTCATTTAAATATAATTTTTTTGGGTACATGTTTTATATAATTTATTGGCCATAAAAATACACAGACACTTAATTTTTATATTACTTTTAAAATATATATTTTCTTTTTGAATGGAAAAATATATATTAAAAATGAAAGGCGACAAAGCAATGAGAAACAATACACCAAAAGGCTTTCAGCTACAAAGAACTCGAAAAGACCAACACACTAAAAACAAGAAAACATAGACAAGATCCCAAGGGCGCAAACACGGTATGAGGAAACCACAAAAAAGACACACTAACTACCCCGGAGACAACAAAGCTAGAAGGCCAACACCAAGCATGGATATATCTGAAAACTATGCCCTTCCAAGCCCCCAAAGCACAGATCAAAACCATCTCAGCCCCAACACCGAACATTACTAGCATAAGCTTGTGATTTCGTTTAAAATCACACTAATAAAATACTTGATGTGTGGAGCAAATTAATCAAACAACCAATATTAACTTGAGTGACAATAATAATCGCAAGCAAAAATAAAACAACAAGAGAAAAAAACACAAGAGAATTTGTTTAGGTAGTTCGGTCTAATACTGACCTATATGGGAGAGAGAGTAGCTCGCTGTTCCACTATAATGATGAGTGACTTTACAAAAGATTCCAAAAGGTTACAAAAATCAATCTTCAAACCTACTTCTACACAAAATCTTGAATCTCTTCCTGTGACCAAGAGAATAAATCATAATAGTGTTTGTTCAAGGTGAATCAATGTTGATCAATCCAAACCCTCATGTTTGTTGCCAAAAGAGATCTCTACAAACCATAGTTTTGTTGTTGGCTTCTAATCCTTGTTTTTCAACTCTACACCTTTTTTCATATGATACAAAATCTGTATTTATGGAGAAATAAAACTCTCAAAATTAGCAACAAATCTCACGCTGAAAATACGTATTTATTTTTCTCCTTCAACGCAAAATCGTGCCCCGATATTTGCAAATCGTGGCCTGATTTCTACATATCGTTGCCCGACTTTAGCAAAACTCCAAGCATAAATTTTTAGTTACAAACAACAATTCTCCACCTTGACTCTAGATTTATGATGATGTCAATTTAACTATCAATCATTTTGTTGCTCTCTCCATTTTATTTTCCCTTGCTTCCAACTACACCAAGTAGCTCAACAAGCTTCCACCCTTTGCCTCTTAAACCCTCGGAATGCCTTCCACCCTCTTAAAGATCCTTGCATCCAACTACACTAGGTTTTTTATATAGTTCCAACAATCTACACAATAAACCTCTTCAACTCCTCGGAGTGATCAAATCCATCCTCTTGAAGAATCACTTGCCTCCAATTACCCTTGGTCTTTTCTGATAATCCCACCAGCCATGCCATACATTCTTTAAACCACAGAATGCCTTCCGTCCTCTTGAAGAATTCTCTTGCTCACAACTAGAGCCTAACACCCAAGGTCTCTTTGTTGTACCATTCTCGGTGTCATCAACTCCACCTCAAGCTGAGATTTATGTACCTTAACTTCCAAATATGTAAACACACTATGTCTTTCACCTTGCAACTCCTTCTCAAGTTTGATCACGATTATTCTTACCTGCACCTCTCCAAATTGTCCATGAGTATTCTTCCCACAACCTCTCCAGGATTATGTTGAGTGTTTAATGTCTCTCTAGACGGCCACCTATAAGGCATCGGTCATAAGGTGAGAGACATCACCTTCTTCATCTCTCCAACGAGAAACCACCAAATAAATCGCATCCTCATAACCCTTAAAGACAATTTGTGTGGAGTGACCATTGTTCTCCAGACAATTCTTCTTGAAATGACCCATCTTGTGACAGTTAAACCACTTAAACTTTGACTTGTTACCACTCTTTCCTCGGTTACCTCTACCTCCACCATTCCTTCTTGAAACACTTAAGCCTTCACCGTTTTCATCATCTCTCAAGTCCTCGGACTTGGTCAACTCCTTGGTTCTCAAAGGTGTTTGAATTTCTTCCAAGGTGACAATGCCTTCTTTTCCATAGAGCATGGTATCCTTGAAAGATTCAAATGATCTCGGTAGAGCACACAACAAGAGAATAACTTTATCTTCATCATCAAGATGTACCTCAATGTTCTCCAAACCGTCAAGGATTTTCTTGAACTCCGTAAGTTGCTCCATAATGGCCTTTGATTACACCATCTTGAATCAGTATAGTTGTTGATTTAGGAATTGCCCATGAGCCAAAGATTTGGTCATTTACAACGACTCCAACTTTGACCATATTGATGCCGTGGTTGGCTCCTTTGCGATATCCCTTAAAACTTTATCCCGAGGCACAAGACAATCGCACTCCAATCCTTGTCCACCATCACGATCTTCTCCGCTTGTGACATGGTAATCGGTAATGTACATTCACCCTTCAATGCTTTCTCACACTTTTGTTGTATTAACACCGCTTCCATCTTTACCTTCCATAACCCAAAATCATTATCTCGGGTGAACTTCTCAATAACCCACTTTGAACCCATGGTATCTGATTATTGAACTGATCATTTTCCCCATGGTGGGAGCAAATTGTTTGGAATTCGTTTAAAATCACACCAATAAAATACTTGATGTGTGGAGCAAATTTATTAAGCAACCAATATTAAGGTGGATGACGATAATGACTACAAGCAAAAATAAAACAAGATAAAAGAACACAAGAGAATTTGTTTACCCAATTTGGTCTAATACCGACCTACTATGGGGGAAAGAGCAATTCTTTGTTCAAGTATAATGATGAGTAACTTTACAAAGGATTCCAAAGGGTTACAAGAATCAGTCTTCAAACCTAATTCTATACAAAATCATGAATCTCTTTCTGTGACCAAGAGACACAATCCTAATAGGGTTTGTTCAAGGTGAATCAATGGTGATTCAATTCCAACCATAGTGTTTGTTGCCAAGAGAGAACTCTACAAACCCTAGTTTTGTTGTTGGCTTCTAATCCTTGTGTTTCTACTCTCTACACTTTTTTAATCTGATACATGATTTGAATTTATAGAGAACTAAAACCCTTAAAATTAGGAACAAATCTCATGCTGAAAATATGTTTTTATTTTTCTCCTTCAGCGCAAAATCATGGTCCATTTTTTCACGAGAAAAAATGTCTATGGTCCCTAAATCATGGTCCGATTTCTCCAAATCGTGGCCCGATTTTGGCATAACTCCAAACAAAATATTTAGTTACAAACAACAACAACAGAGAATTGGTTGCACGTTCCACTCTTAAAAAGAACAGTAGCGCATAGGGTGTTTACCATGAACCACTTCCAAGACTGTAATTGGACTTTTTGAACCAAATGCTCAACCTTACCTAAAGACTGCAATTGAAACGTAGTGCATAGCCTTACCTGAAGAAGAAAAAAGGTCATTCTGGACTTTCCAGATTGACCATACAGTTGTATGCCAGACCAAAGTGAAACCTAGTCGTTCCTTAATCCTAGTCCCTAAAGAAACCAACACCTAGAACAACCCCACTAGATTACCCGGTAAAACTCACTCCCAACCTAACCAACTACGTCATAATACGAAATTCTAGACGCAGCCCCACAAGTCTTTATGATAACAAAGTAATAAAGAACACGTGGATAGGCTAATATATGTTTAAATGTGCAGAACCATAGATTAAAATTTATCAAGGTCTAAACATATATAAAGAGCATCATAAGCACAAGAGAAGTTAAAAGACTTGGTAGAAGATCTCATAAAAGGTCAACTAGAATTCAACTTTTGGATCAAAAGAAGAGATGCACTCAAAGACTATTGAAGATCAGACTCTGTAGCATTAGCATCTGAAGGTCACCTGACTCTGAAGGTTAGAAGACTCTGAAGAACACGTCATAATTTGTCTTCTTCATATCAAACGACATTAACCATATCAGACAACATTTCAACGGTCTTGATTTGATAGCTTCTTAAAGACACTTAATGTGTTGGCACTTCCCTAATGTCTCTCAAATCCTTGCCTATATAAGGATATAAAGACTTGATGAACTCAATAAGACTCTTCTAACAAGTACCATTACTCTGTCACATTTTATAGCACATAAACACTTAAGAATTTCTTACTAAGTTCATATCTTAGAAATTCTAAGTTTTAAGAGTCTTACTCTGTTTAGCATTTGTTTATATCTCTGATTGTATATCAAGTGTAAAAATCAAACAATCTTTTATTTGATTAAGTTAGATTGTAGAAGTCTATATTTGTTGTGATTGAACATTAGAAGTATCTTGCTTGTGTGCTTATGAATTTAGAAGTCTTTTGCTTGTGTGCTTGAGTATTTGTAATTAATTGTGATTATAGTGAAAATCCCTTGGAAGTGCAAGGGTACTGAACTACTATTCGATTGTAGGAGGAATCAATATAGTTGCGTTCTGTGTGTGTGTGTGTGTGTCTGCACGTGTGTGTATGTGTGTGGTGTGATTTATCCGTTGCAATCAGATTCTGATTCACTTAGACTCTGATCAGGCTAAACATTTAATTTTTTTTTGAAAAAGCCAACACAATTCAATTATCCTTCTTGTGCGTTTCTCACCTTTAGTCTTAACTTAGGGGGCAAGGGTATGACGGAGCTAGCAATAGGCAAGGTAGGTTTGGTCATTTGATAACCTTAATCCAAAATGAGAATCCATCTGCGATTATGTGCATTATTTTGCACATTAATTGATTGACACTTGTTGCTTGAGCTAAGACTTACAAACCTATTAGTGGTTTTTTCGGTAAGGTCAATCAATATATGCTTGTTAATTTGATATGATCTTCTAACCAGAGACAAGAAATGCTTCGGGACAAACAACTAACTTAGTTTTCTAAACTGATTGAAGATGGCGAGATAGAGTCTGGTCGTGGAATTTATCAAGATTCATATGTTGCTCGAGCGGGTGACACTCGTTGGGGTTCCCAATTTAAAACTCTCACTAGTTTGATGACTTTGTATGATGCCATTTTTGGGGTAGTTAAAGAAGTGGGGGATGATCCCTCATTTGAATGATTAGGTTAAATTGTATTTTTGCTAGATGTGCTTCAATCATTTGATTTTTTTCTTCATATTATATATGATGGTTGAGATTTTAGGAATTACAGATGATTTTAGTGTAGCGCTAAAAAGACGTGATCAAGATGTTTTGAATGCTTTGTCACATGTTAATGATACCAAAAGACAATTACAAGAAATAATGAACGAGGGTGGGAAGAACTTATGTATACGGTTATTGAAAATTCGCAGTAAGCATGATATTTATGTTCTTGATATGGATGCACCGTATGTGTAAGGTATGAAACCAAGGCGGCGCATTTTAGCTTCCAGTGTTTCTAATTTGCATAATTATAAGAATGATTGTTTGTTTAATGTTTTAGATTTGCAGTTGCATGAGCTCTGTTGTGAATTCGATTAAAATCACACCAATAAAATAATTGAAGTGTGGAGCAAAATAATCAAGCAACCAATATCAATGTGGGAACAATTATAAACACAAGCAAAAGTAGAAAACAACGAGAGAAAGAAAGAGAGAACACACGAAATTTGTTTGCCAAGTTCCGTCCAATACTGACATAGTCTGGAGGAGAGAGCAACCCTCCGTTCCACTATAATTATGAGTAACTTTACAAAAGAGATATCAATGGGTTTCAAGAATAAGTCTCCCGCCTAATTCTACCCAAAGTCCCAATCTCTTCCCGTGACCAAGAGACTCAATCCTAATAGTGTTTCCCAAGGTGAATCAACCCCAACCCTAGTGTTTGTTGCCAAGAGTTAACTCTACACAAACCCTAGTTTTCTTGTTGACTTATAAACCCTTGTTTCAGACCCCTCTATCTCAAGGTTTATTTTGATACAAGGTCTACAATTATAGTAAAAGTATCCTAAAAAAACTAGAATAAATCTGGGCCCAAAAATACGTTTATGTTATATTTTCTGCTGGCCAATTCGGGCCCCAAATTGCTCCATTCGGCCACCGAATTTTGTCGTACCAACAGGCTGAAAAACCACAGCCAAATTCGGGCCCCGGACAGCACCATTTGGTCCCCGATTTTGACAGATTCAAAACTCCAATTTTGAGTCACTTTCACAGCAAACTCAATGATAAGTTTGACGAAGAGAATATTGAACTTTTATAATGTGTTTTTTGTTTGAGTCCCACAAAGTCATTTGCAACTTTTGATGTGAATAAATTATTGAGGAGACCCGAGTTTCATCCAAATGATTTTTTAGATGTGTCAGAAGTGGCGTTGCACCATCAACTTCGGAATTGTCTCATAAATGTTAAATCTGAAACCAAAATTTGCAAACTAGAAAGGGCTTTCAGATCTTTGTGCAAAACTTGAGGAAACAAAAAAGTGGAGCACATTTGCTATTGTTTATAAGCTTTTGAAGTTGGTTTTGCTTTCGCCGGTAACAACCGCAAGTCTTGAACTTTTTTTTTTCCCGTAAGATATGGAGGTTATGAAGAGTCAATTATATAACAATATTGATGATCAATAGCTAAATGACTTTTTTTTTTAAAGAAGCTAAATGACCTTCTTGTAACTAATATAAAAAGATATGTTCTTTTTAAAATTAACAATGATGTTATTTTAGCTCATTTTCAACAAATAAATAATAAATGATTTTCATAGTAATTATATTGTATCAAACAATGTTTTTTTTTTTTAATATAATTTGTATTATAATTACTTTAAAATTTTAGTCACACTAGCTAATATCAAATGTCTCGATCCGCCCCGCCAATGGACTCTAAAAACACAAGCACGGATCAAAAATCACCATTTATCGTCAAAGTTGGTTGCTTAAATCTAAATAAAATGTACTATGAATGAAGTTGTCATAGTTAAACTGCATTGGATATTGTGTTTGTATTCCTATTGATTCCTGAACCAACATGTGACCACTTGATTGTGCCTATTTAGTTAATTCAATATCTCTATTTGTTTTTGCAAAAATTAACAAATGCGCCCAGTTGAATTCCCAAATTGTAGTTTGACTTTGACCAAGTTTTACTATCGTTTAATATTCAATCAACGACTAATAATGTTTAGGATAATAGAAAAATAAATAAAGTTAGTTGACACTTATAGAAGTGTATATAGTTTGAGAGAGAGAAAAAAGAAAGTGAGTGATATAGAAAATATGAGGTGCTCCTTCAAAAAAAAAATGGGGTGTTGAGTGTGTTTAAAAATAGGAAAATGTTAGCACAAGATAAAGATCTTAAAATATAATTAAAAACTAAATATTACATTTTTATATTTAGTTTTTTATTTTGTGTCTTTAGGGTACAAGTTGACAAGATCCTTAAAAATAAAGGATATATAACTATTTTTTTCTTTTTTTCAGCAAAAATATCGTTTTTGAATACAAAAAGAACCTTTATCCATAATTTACATCGAGTACCAAAAAATAACAGTAAGGAAAAACTCGGGATATTGGTATGGATGCAACCATTACTCTATTACCCCACATGCATCTACAAACTGATAGACATTAACCAAAACAAAAAGAACAAGTCTTAGTTGAATATGTCATATCTGTTAAAATATGAACACTATGCTATACTCTTTTCTAGGAAACCCATCAAGTCTTGTGACTTGTAATATTGACTCACTTTTTTCATATAAATAGAAATCTTTCAGAAAGCATCTTAACCCAAGTATACAACATACTAGCTAAATCTCGAACACTCATTACAATATTTATAAAAAAAAAAATCACAAGTTATACACACATATAGATGGATCATCAACACACATTAAAACTGAATGATTCAGGAGCACCTTCATTTATGTGCAGTGGTTGTAAAGAAATAGGTTTTGGATCTAGTTACAACTGTGAAATCAGAAATTGCAATTACATCGTCCATGAAGAATGTGCAGAACCTGTTAAACATGCCGTTCATCCATTTTTCAGAAAATGCGATTTTGAGTTCTGTGAGAAAGCAGAAGAAGGTAGATTCTGTGATGCTTGTGGAAAAGATCTGTTAGGTTTTTTCTACCATTCAAAAAAGAAAGGTTTTTTCAACCAATTGTTTGGGACAAGATACTCTCTACATCCTTGCTGTTTGAACCTGAAAGATAACATTTCGGATGGTCATGGAAATGTGATTATGACATTGTGTCATGAAGTTCCATCAGACTGTGTTCATTGTAAACAAAGAAATGTTGTGAGGAACCAATTTGAAGGCTGGTCGTATGTTTGTTCCGATGAAAAGTCTTGTGTTCATGTGTCGTGTTTCAAGGATATGATTCTTGAGAATTTGAATAATAAAAATAGCTCAAGAGGGAGAAAGCGTGCTTTCTTGAAATTTACCGGCAAGTTAGTGGTGGGCGTACTGATCGACATAGTTTTAATGGATCCTACTAATTCTATCACTACCATTGTGGAAGGCGTCGCTTCATTATTTTCTGAGTGATTAGCTAGCAACATAGTTTTTGATATGCTTCTATTTTAACAAACTTTTTTGTATTGGTTGAGATGAAGATGAATCTAATTATGTTAACTGAATTTCACATAAACTTAGTGAGATCAGTTTAAATGAATTTCAATCGGACATATATCTTCTACAACAGATGCATGGTAGAACAATTGTGAAGATCCATAAATTTATTGTGAAGAAATTTCACTATAAATTTAAGAATTGTCACAGCTGTTAAATCGTGTAGGAGTCGTAGAAGATCTTTTTCCATTTCAACCAATAGAAGAACATTTTTGAAATAAAAGTGTGTCCGAGATTATTTTGTTAGCATTTCTCAAATAGCTATAGTAGCTATTTCCCTTTTGTACTTGGTTGTATTTTGTCGCCCACGGCCTCTTGATTTTTTTTCTTTTTCTCTTCTTGTGTTTAGTTTTGTTGTTTCTTTTTATTTTGTACATGGTTAGCTATTTCCCTTTTGTACGTGGCTGTATTTTGTCCCATATGTAGTCGTTTTAATGTGTTATTTGGCCTTCGAATACGGAATGTATTTTACTGGAGTGTCTATAGCTGTTCTTAAAATAAATTTTATTAGCCATTAAAAAAGACACATGGACTTTACTTAATTTTATATATTACTTAATTTCATATTTCACGGTTGGAAATCATTTTTCACATCGGGTGGCAACCAATGTAAGGTAGCATGATGTAGTATGTCCACATTCATTTACATCTGGTACGAACTGTTGTGATAACAAACTTTCTACATCCGCCTTCTCTCCTCACAGATGTAATAGGTTCTCTTTAAAATTTGATATCAAGGTATTCACATCAGTTACAAGGTTGACACTGAAGTTAAATATCTATATTTAACATCATTTCTCTGACAAACTGAAGTGAAATTTATTTATTATTTCATTAAATAATTCAGCTTTTTTTAAATTGCTTACAAATCAGCTTCACACCATTTTCTTTTACTTTATATTAAAAATATGAAGCAAATATGGATATTTTTAATTCCAAAAGGAAGTTATATTAGTCAATCTAATTTGATATTACATCAATCTTCAAAACTATCCACATCAATATTTCATATATAAGAAAGTACATATATATATATATATATATATATATGAATACAATCTAGCTAGAAAGTTATATTAGAGCAATATCAACATATAGCCATATAAAATCTTTGGGCAGAATCCTTAAAAAAACATCTTTTGGTCATAATATTCATCATACTATATACCCCTATAAAGCATAGCCACAACAACATCATCTTAGCCATAAATATTTTCACTACAATTTTTTATCTGCAAAAAAAAAAAAAAGAGAGAGACATCAAAAGAAAAAGAATAAAATTCAATTGAAAAAGTTACCTCAACCGCAAAATTTGGTTTAGAAACTAAATCGAACAAGCACTAACAATCTGTCGACAAATGTCAGATTTACAGATTGGCTTTACTTCATAATTGGTGATTATGAGGTATAAGACATGAAAGTATTGGTTAGAACATAGTGCACCTCAACACGACAATTTTTCACTCCCTTGTCGTTGCGCCTTGTAGCTGCAACTATCCATCATTTTGCCTACTCATTGTTTGTATCATGATCTGAAACATGACATGTCTAAAAAAACAAAAATAAGAAACATATAGAACAACAGGAGAAGAAAACTAAAAAAAAAATTACGAAATAAGGGAGTAGAAAACCAACTATTGTGAGAATTGAGGGAAAAAAGGAAAGAAAACGACTACGGTTTATTCATGAAAGAAGGAAAACGGTGATGCTGTGAAAACAATGAGTGGCGCAACGACGGTGAGTGAGAGAGGTGATAGGGAAATCAAGATATGAGAATATTTGTTTTAGGATGGTGAAACGCACAGTTAGTGTTCGACGGCGAGCGTGAGGTGAGAGGAAAAAGAGTTATGAGAATACGTGTCTTACAAGATAGGCAAAAGGATAAGAATGCAAAATTACTTTTCCCCTCATGTGTTTCTCTCCTCTGATGTGAAAACATTTAGCCAAAGTAAAAATACAAAGTTTACTAAAATTGTGAAAATGGCACCGTGTTTTTTTCCCCACATTCCAATTATACACTAATGTGAAATATTATAGGCTAATGAATTTTCCCCTCAGGTCCTTATGTTCACTAATGTGAAAGACAGACCAAATATTATAAGCTAACAATTTTGCAAATTTACTAAGCTTTGGTCTGTCTGTATTTTTCCCCTCGGGTATTTTCTCTACTGATGTGAAAACCAAAAACCACATGTTGTTAAATATATATTTTCTACTAGTGATATTTTTTGAACAAAACTACTAGTGATATTAGTTGTCATATGATTTTTTTTTTAATTTCAAAATGGTTAACACTAGTGTGTCTATATATATTTATATATAAACTAGTGTAAGAATCCGTGTAATTAATAAAGCTTGATTAGAAATTGTGATGTGTGTCTAGTTGAACTTATAAAATTGGAGATTGGAATCCACACCTTAACTGAAATTGATAACAAGCGGTCAACCATAGCTCGCTGTTAAAGTTTAGTTTCTGCCACTTGCATTTGTTTTCTTAGTTTAATTAAGCCCCCTGTGATTAATAGTAGACGAAAGAAAATAAGAGAAACAAATTATTAGCATAATCACAAAATTGTTTGGTTTTGAGGATTCGAGGTGTGGTTCAAGGTCTTGTGCTTTAAATTACTTTTCCATATGCATCTATTGAATTATTTAGGTAAACTCGACTAAAATAAGTTATACTTCGCAAAAAAGGACTAGAAAATAACTTTTAAATGATGCTAAAAAGACTATATAATAATTATCATTATATTCTCACACTTGAATTTTGGCATGTGATCTTCAAACAATACAATTGTGAAATAAATCTTGACTGTAAAATAAGAATTCGCCATGAATGATAAAAATACATAAAGTATAGCACAAAGATGCTAGCCAGAATATAACCTTTTTCAACCTAATTACTCTAATTAATAATGGAAATAGTGTGATCACTTAATTGACATGCACATGCCAAGGTGAATATATAGGTTATGACTTGGCTTCGGTAAATCCTTGGAGAGGATCAGTGATGTTGTTACAACTGATTACACAATTGTTTATGATCTTCATCTAACAATGATCAATTTAATCTCACAATATCCTTTCGCTCTTTGATGTAAGATTTTTACATGTCATAAAACTATTTACACGTGAGTATAATATAGGATCCTTTCCGCAGAGAGCTGCGTGTATATCTTAAATATTTTAACGTTATTTATCATATTAAGTGTTTGGGTATAAATGTTTGTTTGTGAAAAACTGTTTTAACTATTCGACATATAAGTAAATCGAGACGAAATAGGGCTATTTCGCTTGGGGTCAGAGACAATCAACCAAGCGTAACAACTGCAATCTCTCGAACAAATAACGAATTCTAGCTCTTTAAACGATATTACCACAATCACTCAACAACATCATTCGTGTCCAAATGATGTCGTGATGTCTAACGGATTATTTAAAATTCGATTTCCCAAACTATTAAACAATCACAAAGTCGATTGGATCGTTTAATCGACGATTTCCCAATCTATTAAACGACCTAAAAGCATTAAGTTCTTGATTACAAAGTGATTATCAAAGAATAACATCTATGTCTAGAGTGAAAACTTAGATAGATTATTATTCTAACCCTAGACCCAAAAGTATTTGTCAATAACATTTCAAGCTTAAATAAAGCTTTAAATGCAAGAATAACAATAATATATATAAAAAAAAAGCTAGAACCATATATTAAATAATCAAAAGTTTACATAATAGCTTGATTGAATACTTGAAAACCCACAAAGATAGATGTAGCTACATATGTCTATGATAGCTTGGCAAAGGATGAAGAAAAGATGAAGATTCCATGCCTAGACTCATGATGTCTCAACAAATCTTGGGTTGAATCTACTCTTAACTACCTTGCCTTGTGTTTTGCTGTAACACTCTGTTTCCCAAAAAATTGCAATTTAATAGATAAATCAGAGTAACATAATAAAACGGAGTATTACGCTTCTATTTCATTCAAGTAATAAATAGGAAAATTTCTATTTATTTAAATCAATCATGTCAACGATATTCACTGAAATCGCAGCGGAAAAATATAACAATATTTATTCAACAATTGTTCCATCAAAGTTTGGCATTAAGGCCTCAACGTGGTTCATAATAGTAATTAAAATCAACATAATTGTCTTTCAACATAAAATCATAAACTAATACGTAACAAGGAAAATTCAATCATCAAAGCCCGCCCCGTTACGTATCAGAGCACCTAGACACGTGAGGAGTCTACTCACATCAAAAGCTAGTCCTGGAAATCTGCACTTGCCCACAAGGCGGCAATTCCATTAGA
>Ga0315914_1001345_pt1 | contig 36361 bp, 18 predicted proteins | sample MpolenodulesMG_FD_203920 | JGI IMG/M metagenome (GOLD analysis project Ga0315914, IMG submission 203920) | Medicago polymorpha root nodule microbial communities from Los Angeles, California, United States - elongated nodules | ecosystem: Host-associated > Plants > Roots > Nodule | place: USA...
TAGTTAAATGTGTTATTTTTTTAAGAGAAAAATTGTTTTCTATCACCTATAATTATAATAATTAAATCTTATTTACCAAAAACGTCGACGAAATAAAATTTAATTTTTCTGAATTTTTAGTACTCATAATAGAGAATTTTGATTATTTTTTACAATAAAATGTAAAAAAAAATTAGTATGATTTTTATAAACAATGAAATGATGTTTTTTCCTTGTGAATGACATTTTCTAAAATATAAAAATCAACAAATAGCTCTTTATTTCATAAAATTAATAGTTAATTTAAATTTTTTTAAAGTAGGAGTACCGGTACACCATAATTTACGGGTGTATCATAGAAGTTCCCTAATTCAAATCCTAGAGCCTTCAAGTTTTTGAAATTCTGATTATTTTTCCACAAAAATCAAAAGTCAAATCAGTAGTTCCAAGGACAATGCACATTTACTCCACCATTAATTGGGTATTAATTTGTGAATAATGAATCAAATAAATGTCTAATTATGGCTGTAAACAAAAAAAACGTATTAGACCGGATTTGTTTCAAAAACCATGGCAGAAAACAAACAAAAAAGTATTGGACCGGATTAGTTTAAAAAACCGGCCGAGTTACCGGTTTTAGCCGGTTTTTACCGAGTCTTACCGGTTTACACCGGTTTAATTACACGGCCGATCCGATATATGGCTCGAACCGGCATACCCACCGGTTCACGGTCGGACCGGGTCGACCGGCCGGTCCGAGCCGGTTTTTAAAACTATGATTGGTATAGTGGAGGGTTGAAAGGTTTTAAAAGAGGGAGATAACTCTTTCTAAAGTGTGATGAGATCAAGAGTTCACTAAGCATGTGGAAGGAAACCTATAAAAAATTCACTTGACAAGAATTATTACAAGTCCAATTTTCATCATTTTTAATATGTAATTTTCGTTTTTATTTTTAGGTGGATTTTTATATGATCTTTTGTATTTTCCTAGCATCTTTAGATGCTTCAAAGTAGTGCTCTAAGTCATTATAGTGGCCAGTGGGAATGTTAATCATGTTAGTGCCTATTTCCTAGGTAATAAATATGCACTTATCATTGTATTTAATAAATGCATGGTAGTGGGAATTTATCACTAGTATTTCAATCCTAGGCTATAAATAAGAAGCTCTTGTACTTCTCAAATCACAATTTGAAGATTAATATATTTGATTTTTCTCTATTGTGAGAATTTTCCCTTTGTTCTTGGGATAAGAACTTTTATAGTGTTGGTTCTACCGGCAGGTCGCGGTTAGGGTCACACTTTGTTTGATAACTTTGGTTCTACCGGCAGGTCGCGGTTAGGGTCAAGTTCTTTATTTGATAACTATGGTTCTACCGGCAGGTCCCGGTTAGAGTGAAGTTACCTATTTTCAAGACGGTCCTATCAGTCACGTATCAAAATGCCACATCACCACAAAGCTTGCATGAGAACAACTCAAGTTTCCTTTACAAAGCTTGCAATCCAAAAAGGAACAATATTGCATTTTTTTACTCAAAAAAATTTCCACAATTTTTCTTGTAAAATTTATTGCCATATATTTATTCTTGAATGATAATATCTTAGCTTCATGTTTACGCCTAGGCTCAAGAACCATAATTCAGTATACATGCGAGTAAACCCATAAAATGGCATCAATATGGTATATACGATATGGAAGAAAAAAATGTTTTGCAAAATAAATTTATTGTTAGAGAATACTCTATAAGTTGGAAAAATCCCATGCACTTCTATACTTTTTAAAAAGCAAGCCACGAGTAATAAATTTTAAGTAATGTCTATTGTCATATTATTTATTTTTTAAAGATATTGCCCTAAACCTTAGCACATCAATTACCTTTAAACTACAGTTTAATTCATATTCTTTAACTTCCATTCTTTAAATATGACTATTCATTCACTCTTTGTATTAATACAAAATTTTAATAATAAATTAGTTAGTTATAATTTCATATTCATAGTCATGATCATTGTATGTATAAATATGTGACAAGACTTTGAGATCTTTTCATCTTACCCTCCATCCCAACAAACTGAGTGTCCATAGAAAATTAGGAGAAAAAAATGGAGTAGGAAGAAAGGGCACAATGGTGAAGTTTTGGATTATCATCACTTTCTTCAAATGATTTTTGGATGATACTCTTAGATTTTGTACGATAGCCTTTGTTTCTATTTCTTACTCTTCACATATTTCTTGACTATTTATTAGTTTTTGTGGTAGTTTGGTAGAGAATAGTGACTCAAGTTACTCTATTATATAGATATAGATTTACCAAATATTTCACTTTCTTTTTTTCTTATTGATGATTTAACATTTATTAGTATACATTTCTATCTTTTTTCTTATTTTATTTTATCTTTTAATATGAATAATTGTTTGGTGTGGATGAGAAAAAGAGGATAAAAAAGACTTTTATTTATGTTTTTGTTGCTTCAATAGTATTCACACCAATTTGATATGAATAATTTTTTCGTGTAGATGAGGAGAAAAGGATAAAAGAGATTTATATTCGAGAAGCCTATAAAATTACAACTCATGTGAGTATATATCTTTAACTTTAATATTTGCACCAATTAAAGATCAAATTTAACTTTTTATTTATTTTAAAGTTTGTTTATATTCGTGCAGTGTTAATTAATTGTTATAAATTGTTATACATTTATTTTCACATTTACATTTTCAATATTTTCTATCTATTTATCCATTTTATATTTATCTGATTTAAATTAATTTATTCAATTATTGAGTTTACTTATTTTAAATTATAGGTTGTACCTTGAAGTTTCACTATGAATCAAAAGAAAATCGTTGTTGGAGACATTCAATCAAAACAGAACAATTTGACGAGTTTATGAAAATAGATATGTGTCTTATTTTTATTGATATGTTGTCAAAAAGATGTTAATGATCTACTTAGGTGTCATGAGAATGATAGAAACAAAATCAAAGTCAGACATACAGATTTTGAAGTTGTCATATAAAAAGAATATCGATGCAACTCAACTCAGAAGTTGTTCAAATAGATTTGTATTTCTACATGTATTATGGGCCTAAACAGGGTTGGTTTAGTAGAGTTTATATACCTGCATCGAATGATTATAGAACAATTTAATCTAATATAAAATACTACTTACACATGACAAAGTTGATTCGAAAAGCTCTTTGAACACTTAATCTAATTTACTTATTGTAAAAGTTTGGATGTTGTCATATATTTACTTTTACATTTTAGTTATTTGGCCTAGATAAAATAAATTTTATTTTTTAAAAGAAGTTAAGATTCAACATGTCATCTTATTCTTATAAATATCTCACTCTTACATTTTAAATTGTCTATAAACATCATGACAGCGACACATAATTTATGTCAAAAGAACCTTTAACTACCTCTCTTTTAACAAAAGTTTAATAATATTTCAAAGGTCATTTTTTAAATAAAAATGGTTCATTAGAACTACAGAAATTGTTATTTACAATAAATTTATAAAAAAATTCTAATGAAACCCGTGCAACGCGCGTTGCACAGGCTTGTTAGGTTGTTCATACTATATGTTAATAGTTTCACAAAATACTTTTTTAATAATACTAAAATTTGATTGACACAAAAATTGATATATTTATAAAGAAACTAAGTTTTTGTAAATAATAAGACAGCATAGAGGGGGAAATGTAAATGAAATCAATTCTATTAAGCTATTAAATACACGACTTGTCATTTGTCAACATGCCAAATAAAATTAAGAGATTTGATTCAAATTAGTAAGGAAAGAAACTAAAATTGAGCAAAAGACTTTTGATGCATTTCATTTACATTATTGAACTATCTTACAAATATTTGACCATGAATCAAATGGTTGGAATATGAAGAATATTTTATAAAAGATATACGCACATGAGTTTCCCTTTTCCACGGACTTCTTGAGCAGCAATGGTATAAAAAAGACCATTTATAACCTTGTCGTCATGCATACAAGGGGTCTGTAGGACTAAAGCAAGAAGCCCATGGAGCAGTTCGAATTATCCTTTATAAGTTTGAGGAACTACTATTAAGTAATATAGATTGACAATACATTACATACCATTGACGGTTACATATATACAATCTCATTAAATAAATTTTCGTGGTTTTTAAAAGGAAATTATAAATCGCAGCATATCATTATATCAAAGCTTTAACTAATTTTTCTATCGATTCCACTTTGAGGATAGTAGTGGTTCATTAATTAGATATAGATATATAGTGGAGGATAACTCATGAATGTGAGAATTTTATTTTATTAAAATTAAGAGTATATTATAGATCTATATATCTTTGTAAAGAAAACTATGTAAATCATGCTTAATACAAATTCCATTTTTTATAATTTGATACGAATATTAGTTTAAAGATATACGCACATGAGTTTCCCTTTTCCACGGACTTCTTGAGCAGCAATGGTATAACAAAGACCATTTATACCCTTGTCGTCATGCATACAAAAACAAAGATCACAATGCCTATATTTACGTTAAGAAACAAAATAAAAAGGAAAGCTATAAAAGTAAATTAACAAAAATTATATCAATACCAAGCCAGTGATAAAACAACATGAATATAATGTATGACCTACAATAGAAACAAAAGAAATATAGATAGATAGATAGAAGATAGATAGATTCAACCAATTTGAGTTGGTTTGGTCATGTTGACTTGAAACTTGATTCCCAAAATTCAATTATTTTTTTGGTGGGTTAATTTGACTTCTTAAAAAAATATATTAAGAAATTCAGTAAAATTATTGTACTAAGAAAAATCATTAAGTACAATTATTTCTTCTAATATTAATGCTTGCAACAACACTATAAATTATTTGGATTTTATCATTTTATGGGAGCTTATTTTCTCGTGAAACTTGCATAAAGTTCATTCAATGAAAAAAATCGTCAATTTTTTTTCTTTTGAAAAGAGCGGGTTAGATTCTATTAAAAGATTGTTAGAGTGGATGTTATTCATAGAGACGGGAAATATATATAATTTTTTTAGTCAAGTAATTTAATGACTAAAAATTCATTTTTTAAAGTGAATAAGTTGGGCGTCTGAATTCGAACCATGACCCCGTATACATTATGCAATTTTCACAATAATTGAGCTAACGAAGACATATATACTAATTTATATTGAGCGAATAGGTATTTTATTATTTTAAACAATAAAAATAATCTCCATCATTTTTAATATTTTGAACGTTCCTTGATATTAATTTAATTGAACAAAATGAGAATCAAGGCCGACCCAACATTTTTAGAGGGCTAAAACAAATTTTATAGTGAGATCTTTAAAAAAAGCAACACAAGATTTATAAAAAAAATAAAATAAATCAGCTTTTGCTAAATTGAAGGTTGGAGCTTGGATGAATGAGGATATGAAGCTCTCACTTTGACCAATTAATCAAGGCAATCTATGAATAATTTTAGGAGAATGTTAACCGATGCCTGGGGCATTGGTTAAGCACAAAATGAAAGTAAATTTTTATTAAAAAATAACGTAATTATTATTTGATAAAAAGTTACAGCTTATATTTCCAAGACAGAAATTTTATGGGCACCGGTTAACAAGACCCATAATTTTAAGGCAATAAAAACAATCCTCAGGTGTTTTGAGCTTGTCTCATGGTTTATCTGAATTTTACTAAGAGTTGTGTGTTGGGCATTAATGTTGACCATGTTTTCTTAAGTTATTGGTCTACCTCTGGGTGTGAATCTGAAGAAGAATTCTACTTGGCAACCTCTTATTGATCTCATCTCTGTTTTGGATCCCGGTGCAACAAGTTTGTAAGTCTCGACGGAAGAGTCATTCTAATTAATTCGGTACTTAACTTGATGCTGATCTTCTATCTTTCTTTTTTGAAAATGTTTGTGGGATTGTCGATGAATTCTCAAATGTTATTGGAATAAATCGGTCTGGATATTATATTTTTGGAAAGAAAATGGGTCTGGAATTTGATGAGTCCTACATTGGTGCAACGCATTCTTCATTACAAATTTTCGTAAGCTCATCATGCGATCGTTTAACTTGAATTCGTTCTTTTTAAAGTATAAATCAATATAAATAGTAACAAAGCAATATAAGTTGATGCAATTTCAATGGAAATTAACCCTTACATAGGACTCGATTATGTCCAAACTGCACTACATACACATTACTCTGATATTATGTCCAATCGTATTAGTCTATATTAATTTATGTTCAACGAAAGAAATTATAGGTCAAATACTTCCCCGGTCCTTTGAGTTTTAAGTTTGTTTCAGATAGATCCTTTAAGTTTCTAAGGTTTCAGATAGGTTCTTTAAGTTTCGAGTTTGTTTCGGACCGGTCCTTTAAATTTATAAGGTTTCAAATAGGTCTTTAAGTTTCGAGTTTGTTTCAGATAGGTCCTTTCTATCAACCTCCGTTAAGCCAAAGTTAAAGATCTATCTGAAACAAACTCGAAACTTAAATGACTTATCTGAAACCTTATAAACTTAAAAATCTATCCGAAACAAACTCGAAACATAAGAGACCTATGTGAAACAAACGTAAAACTTAAAGGACCCAGAGAGATATTTTACCTAAATTATATATAACTTGTTGTGTTTTTGAAGTGATATGAGAATAAGAGGCGACATAAATTGCATACTATTGTTGGTTAATTTGTAATTAATTTGTTAATTTGTGATTTTCCCGACATAAATTGTATCTTGTCCAATAGTCCATGCTTGCAGACCAGTATCACCGAAACGAAGACATCATTTTTTTTTTTTAATCTAAAATCTATGTTATTGAGGTTTACACTCCTTGTGGTTGAGTGATGTTTTCAGATGTTAGTGCATATTGGAAGATGAGAAGTACTAAAGTTACTCGTCATTCATTTTTTTGAGTCGAGATCAGATCATGCTAGAGTCAATAATCTCAAGAGATTGTGGTTTTACGTTTGTAAATTCAAAGTTATTTTTAGTTGCAGCTATTTTACAAAGTTCATTTCAAGATTGTAAAACAATATTTCTTTCAAAGTTGTTTTTAAGATTTCAAGTTATTTTCATTTCTTTCTCATTAAGAAAACTGTTTTCTTTAAATTTTATTGAGAGAAGTTTCAATGTTACGCCTTACTTTAGGTAATTGGATGAAACAATTGTACAGCTGGCAATTATTTTTACATCAATGCACATTCATATCATTGTTAAACGCTCTTAATTTGATTTTTATATCCCTTTTCTTATATTGAAACATAACATTGGTTTTCACTTGATGGCATCAATGGCACTCACTAAAAAAGAGGTTAGCAACTATATACCTCATGATATTTCTTTTATTATTCTATCCAAATTGCCTGTGAAATCTCTGAAGCGATTTGCATGTGTGTGTAAATTTTGGGCTAATTTATTTGAGAAACCTCAATTTTTAAGCTTGTATCACAACAATTTATTCCTATCTGAATATGATGATCATCACAATTCACACCTCCTCCCATAGCAGACTCCTGCTTTGTCTGCCCATGATGATCATGAGAATGTATTTTTGCTTTATGGTGAGATGTTTGAGAATAGCGTCAAGTTAGATTGGCCGTCTCCATTTGAAGTAGACCCCGAAGGTATTTTTATTGTTGGTTCTATTGTTAATTGCATACTTTGTCTCTGTCAAGGCAATGGAAGAGGCGACACCACTTGGATTGCGCAAAAAGTAGCAATGTGGAATCCATCTACGGAGGAATTCAAGGTCATTCCTAATGGCTCTTTTGAGCATACAATTCTCAAAACCTTTCCTCCTGGATCCGTTTTTGAAGATCTTCCTGTTATAAGTACTATTGTTAACATTCATGGTTTTGGTTATGACCCCATCACATACGACTACAAGATGATTCAATATTTTGGTTTCTTTGATGATGTTGAGAAGCATGATCCAAATGATGAGACCTTATGGCAGATATATAGCCTAAGGAATAACAGTCGGAGGGATCTTCAAGTTGAAATGCCAAATCATTTTTGGAATAACTGGTGGCAAGAAACGGGTTATGCAGTTTATTTCAATGGGATGGGATGTGCCATTGGTGGGACTGTGAAGATTATTTTGGGGATGAGGTCTTGGTATCATTTAACTTGAGCGATGAGGTCTTTATTACAACACCCTTCAACCTTGGTGGTGTTGAAAGAGTCCGTTGCTATGATCGAGTATGGAGATTCTCCTTGTTTTTTCATATCAATTTTGAGTGAATTTGGAGTGACGGAATCATGGACAAGGCTTTTTAGCATCGGACCCCTATCGAGTGTAGTGGAACCTATTGGAGTTGGAAAGAATGGTGATATATTCTACATAAATGATAATGAAGAAGTTACAAGGTTTGATTTAAATACCGAGGTGATTGAAGAGATTGGGGTTAAAGGAAGGTATAGATGTTGTCAAATGGTTATTTATAATGAAAGTGTTCTTCCAATTGAAGGAATACATAGTCAATTGTTTTCCTAAGCATGAAGCTTTACCTCTGAGAGCTTGAAGAGTATGGTTATTAGGAACTGCTACTACATAGATGAGTGTTATGATTTTCTTTTAATAATAAATGGATCGTAAACTACCCATGTCATATTTTGTTAAATGTCCATCGTTTATCGAATAATTAGCTCATGTTTTAGAAACTTTAGATTATTTTAAGAGTGAAAAATAACTTCTTGAACTTAATTATATTTTATTTTTTGAAAATGAAGTTTGTATCATGTCTTTGCTCCATTACATTTTTTAAGCTCAACTTTTCTGTCTGTGTTTCAAATGAATTAGTTATTGTTGTCAAACATATAAATAGTTTGTCTGAAGTTTAATTCTTTTCCTTTGATAGTACGTTAGAAGAACTGAGTAACCAATAAAGGCTTGTATAACTTACTGCTGCAAACCTAACAACAACAACAATCAAGCATTATCCCATTAAGTGGGGTCGGCTACATAGATCAAATAACGCCATAGTGTTCTATCAAAAACCATATTTGCATCCAACTCATTGACCTCTAAATCTTTTCTAATAGTTTCTCGAATGGTTTTCTTAGGTCTTCCTTTACCTCTTTTAACCTGACTCTCCTCCATATGATCTACTCTTACAACGGCATCTACGGGTCTTCTCTCTACATGTACAAACCATCCAAGCCTATTTTCTACCAACTTTTCTACTATAGGTGCTACCCCCACTCTCTCTCTAATGGTGTCATTCCTAATCCTATCATGTCTAGTCTTACCACTCATCCAACGCAACATCCTCATCTCCGCTAGGTAAAATGAGTTAACCGACAAGATTGTAAATTTGGCTTGCTAATTTTAGCTATTGGTTAGTTAGTATATTAAACAATCTAGATTATAACTTTTTCAAACCACTGACTTGTAACATAAGTTGATCGAATCATTGAGATTGAAACTGCATGATGTAGTAATTGCACCAAATTTGGTTTCATGGTTATTATAAATTCTGGTTGATTTAGGTGCCTTTAGCATAAGGGAAGGAATGATATGCATGTATATCAGTCCAACACAATTTTACGTTTCCGACACCGAAAACGCCTTCAATCAATATAAAGTGTTGTTTGGTTTTACATAGGAGCTAATAAAATGGTATACTATGGTGTATATGCAGTAGGAAATGATACCTCTTCCAAGTGTTCTCCATATACTTTTAAATACATCAATCTAAAGTGTTTTGCTAGTTTCTTAAATTTTGGTAAAGTTATTCATCTCCAATGATTAGTTTCTTTTGGCTTTCAATTTTTTTTTTATTTCTATTTTTTATGCTTCATATGTCCTTACAAAATGATAAAATTGCAAAAACATGTGTACTGCAATGCTTTTTGTTCGTATTCTTTTGGCATTTATCCTTTGATTGCAGAAACATGTGTACTGTAGTGCTTTTTGTATGAGGTAGTAACAATTAATTTCAGAAACGTGGTGCATGCTCTTATACACATGCATCTTTTTCATTTGTTGTTTTCGCTAGTTTCTATCAAATAACTTCAGATTTGTCATTTTTTAAACTACTATTTTAGTGTTTACTAATTTGTAGGTTATTCTATCTTGTTTGTTTAGGGTTTTGTTGTCTTCTTATGTATTGATGATATTTTTGCATCATTGAATATATTTGACTGATTTTATGCCTTCATTTTTCCAATGACTCCAAGCCAACCACAAAACCTGTTAAATTGGTCCTCACCAATCACCACAGCATCCGAAGTCAAAACACCAAAACATCCTTGCTTAACAAATCCAAATAATTGCAACCATACATCCACCAAAATCAAATTAGTAAAAACTAGCGAAAACACACGGTAATAAATCTCGGCCATCAATTTACGATCCAACGGTTTTAAATTCACAGCAAAAATCTCGACAGTTTCATATAGCGTGAGACCTTAACAGTTCACTTTAGATCAAATGGTGCCGTGTGTTAGATCAAATGATGTCTCAACCAAAGACTTATTCAAAAAAGCGAAATGTTGTACTTTGAAACTTTCTATCTGTATTCTTGCTTATGCGAGCATCAAAGTTTGGTAAAAAAAACTACTAATTGGTTAGTGCTAAAAACATAGAGAATGAACGAAGAATTGTTTAAACACACACATAATGAGTGGAGTATTAATTATAATTTTTTCACTTGTCTCTAGTTTTTGTCTTATTTTGCCTCAAAAAATAGTTTTTGTCTTGTTTACCTAATTACCTTCACTTTATATTTATAATAATCTTAACAAGTATTGACCAAGCCATTCAATTGATGGCGCACTCATGGCCAAAAGCCCTGCAGGCGGATTCTAATATCCAATTGCACTAGAATTATTCAACAACTAATAATGGTACAAGCTATATCAAAGTATCATATCATGGATGTATCGCGACTTGAGTGGTGATATTAAAGACATGTGATATTAGGATACCGTACATGGTCACAACCTTAAATAAAAAAAATCTTTGAGCACACAAAAAATATAAAGAAAAGTAATTTAATCATGCCATTCAACTTCATCTAATTTTTTTCTTCTTTAAATTTTATGTATTTATGTCGGTGTGTTCAAACATATTTTACTTAGGATTGTATCTAAATAAGTATCTCTCACGTGTAGGGTTGGGAATAGGCCAGACCCCTGGCCTGTTTATGAAAATGCTAGGCTTAGACTTTTGAAAAAACCTATTTAAGTAAATAGGTCAGGATTAGGCTATCAGAAAAGCCTATGAAGTCTGATAGGCTGACCTATTTATGCATATTATTAAAATTTATTTTTATTTAAATTAAAATATAATTTATATTAAACATAAAAATAAAAAACTCAAATAATTGACTTTTTAAATAGGCTTTGATGTCTTATAGTGAAATAAACTTAAGGTCTTATATCAATAGGCAAGCCTTAAGGTGAAATAAGCTTTTAAGGTCAATTTGACATTTTTTTTTTTACAGTAAACAATAGCTTAACATTTCATAAAATAGAGAGAGTTACAAGTAGCTAGAGTTAACATTGAAAGGGTATTCCCCAACAATTTTGAAGAGCCAATACAATGGAAAAAACCTATTAAATCAGGATTTGCAGTACACCTAAGCTTTGAAGACAAATATGAGAACTTAAACCAAATTCAATAACCTAGCAACTCTTTCATCAACAACTTCCATCTTCTAAAGCTGACAAAGGAGATGTGAGAATCCAGAGTCTTTTTTCCTATCCAATTACGGATCATTTCTTCTGCCTCATCACGCACATTTCGACTACACATGGTCTCAGATTTGTTCACTTTGTCTCGCTGGACAAAAATCAGTTGATAAGTGGCAAAGTTAGTGAACCTAGATTCATCCTCACACAGGCCAACAAACCTTGTGTGGTACCTACCATCCAAACTCCATTTAGGCAACGACTTAAAACTAACTAAACTTAAAAACAGTACATGAAACAAGAAACACAGTACAACATAAATAACACACAAAAACAATAACACCAAACACGCCATAGATAAAGCAGAACTCCAGCAGAGCATCCATGGAGGTTTCGGCGGTGGACGATAGAAACACAAATCTCGAAGAAGGGTAGCCTTCAAAGCTGTTCGAAATTCGTCGGGAGGCTTTCGCGGAGGCCGTACAAGGCTGAGCATCGATGCTGGGTAAGGATCCAAGACAAGTTTAAAAATAGTGGGTGTTAGCAGATCCGGTGGACCAAGGTGAGAGATTTGTTTCACATGAGGTGGCGGCTCCGGTGATGGACGCTCGATCGAGACAGAGATTGTGTTTCTCAGTTGGGTACCGAGAGCAAAAGAGAGAACTCATGTTGGTGAAGAGGTTTTGTGGATCTGGATCGGTGGCATCAAGATGTGTGATGGTGGTGACAAGGTAGGGAAGTTGGAATCTCGATTGGAATGGGGCAACAAGTAACAAAAAGAACTTTCACTGGGAAGGGGAAAGCCTCTATTACGGAGGGGAAACAAACCTCCATCGCGGAGGGGCTGGGTTCTCCAATAGGATGGAGGGGTTGTCATTTGCGGTGACGAAAACCTAGAGAGAAGGCAGAGCCTCTCTCTCTAACTTTCCCTCACGTGAACAAAACAACTTATTTTGCCAATTTGACATATTAAAAGTAGACAAAATTAAATATTTAATGACTTTAATATGAAGTAGGCATGTAAATAGGCTTATAGGCCAGACCAAACTTTTAAATAGGTCAAATCATGCCAAAAAAATAGGCCTATAAAAGATCATAGGCCAGACTCAGACTTGCAAAAAATTTCGTAGGCCAGAGTCATGCCTATCAAAGTCTGACCTATTCCCCACCTCTGCTCACATGATGCTATATATTACTACATATACAACAAGTACGTGGATCCCACCACTAGACAACTTACCTCTTTCTTCATAAGACAAAACTAGACATAGACATTAGTATCCACAATCAAAGTGGGGCGGATACCTACCTAAGTGGCTAAGTCAACCCCCAAACAAGGCCTGTGAATGGGTTAGAAAGTTGAACTAATCTTTTCTTAAGGTGGCCTGGTGGCAAGTCAATTTACGAAAATATTGAAAAGTGGACGATGATGAATAACCTTCTTTAATTGCAAGAAACAGTACACGAGTTATTGAAACCTAAATACATACTCTCAATACTAGAGGAGAATACACCTAAAATAAAAAATAACTAGAGAACATACCAATTACCAAAGCTCAACCAATGGATACATACAACAGAGGGTCTAATTACCATTTATATAAGAGACAATAACTAGTCTTCAACCAACCTAGAAATTATTTCCATTTTTCAACCTTTACATGTTCAGTAATCAAGATGGTGTCATGTTCAATTTGAGTGTCAAATCATAGTTCCTTTTTTCTTTTTAAGTATAAGTGGTAGTCAAAATATCGATTAGAAATGAGCTAAATGCATGATATATAAAAACGACGACTCAAACCCAACACTTTAAAACTTCATATGTAAATATAGTGTGTAAAATTATTGATGGTCATTAGTTTATTGTTGCTTATGGCGCTCTTTGGGACACACAAATATTAAGACAAATGTTGAGGTGATAATAGAACCAATTCAAGTCATCTAAATGTGCATTACCAAATCAATATGACCTACCCTAAAAATATAGTATAATATAATTCACAAAATATTTGCCCCTCTTTAGAAGCGACATTTTCTCTCTTAAATAAATGTCACATATTGTAAAGAAAACATTAACAAAGACAAATAATTTCAACCCTACGAAAGAAATGGTTCAATCAATTTAGTTACAATACCATGACAAGCACTAAATGCCATGTGAGTCAGATCCACCAAATTAGTACTTCTGTGATACTACAATTACAAGTTTTGTTCCAATATTTCCCTCTCATCACATTTGTCTATAAAAGCCTTCTTGCTTATCTCAATTTCCTCAACAAAAACTAACTCTTAATAACATTTAACTGTGCCTTCTTTTTAAAGAAAATGACATTTTCCTTTCTCACCCCCTTATTATTTTGCTTTATTGCTCTTTCCTCCTCTGCATCTATTGGAGTTGAATCATTTACTGGCTACCCTATTGCACCAATCTCTTCTCTAATAAGTAAAAATCTTTATGATACAATTTTCCTACACAAAGATGACACTGCATGTCCTGCCAAAAACTTTTACCCTTACCAATCCTTCATTGAAGCTTCCAAATATTTTCCTCAATTTGGTACTACAGGTTGTTTGGCTACAAGAAAGCGTGAGATAGCTGCTTTTCTTGCTCAGATCTCACATGAAACTACTGGTGGGTGGGCCACTGCACCTGATGGACCATTTTCTTGGGGATTATGCTTCAAAGAGGAAATTAGTCCTCAAAGTAACTACTGTGATTCTACTGACAAAGATTGGCCTTGCTTTGAAGGCAAAAGCTACAAAGGAAGAGGTCCTATTCAACTATCTTGGTATACACTAACTACTTGCAAACTATTGATTATTAGATTAAATTATTATTTGGTTTATTACCAATTCTTCTTTGTCCAAATCCACACATCCAAACTGAAAATCTTTTCTATGAGCTCAAATTCAATATGTTATAGTGTACATAGCAGCGTTAAAATTCTTGACGCCGAGTTTTAATCCATATGATCCTCGGCTTGGGAAATAAGTTTTTTGAAAATTTGCTATGTAGAAACCGATTTAGTAATTATTTCGTATCTGTAGTGACTGATTTATAACCGGTCGCTAAATTAGTTTCAAAATCAGCTGCAAAATGAGATTGCATCTGATTTAGAGACTTACGGAAAAACGACTAGACATTTTTTATCTCTAAATCACTCTCTAACTAATTCAGTTTATTTGTCAAAAAAATAAAAAAGAAATACTCATTTATGTCAAACAAAATATTCACACACCGAAACCCAACCATATTATACTAATCAAGCGATTGAATTCAAGTAGCTAATGGTTTTCAGTTAAAGGCAGTTTGTTCGAGAGAATTCAAGTTCAAATTCTAACTAAAATAATAATAGTAAAATATTACTTGCGTCTCAATCAATCGAACTCTAGATTAACAGAGTCCCCTCTGATCCCCTCTGAATGGAACAAGAGTGCTAGTGTATGTATAAAATTAGTGATTAATTGATTGAGTTATTGAACTAATTGTCATAAACTTTTGTGTAGGAATTATAACTATGGACCAGCAGGGAAGGCCTTAGGATTTGATGGGCTGAGGAATCCAGAGATTGTATCAAACAATTCAGTGATTGCTTTCAAAACTGCTCTATGGTTTTGGATGACAGAGAGAAAACCAATACCTTCTTGTCACAATGTGATGGTTGGAAAATATTTGGCAACAAAAGCTGACATAGCAGCTAATCGTACAGCTGGTTTTGGATTGGTGACAAATATAGTCAATGGTGGATTGGAATGTGGAATTCCTGATGATGCAAGAGTGAATGATCGAATTGGATTTTTTCAAAGATATACTAAGTTGTTCAATGTGGATACTGGACCTAATTTGGATTGTGCATATCAGAAATCTTTTTAATAATTGGTTCTAACTATAATTTATTTCCTTTATGTGTGTTTTGGGTTTTTCTTTTTTCTTTTTACTCGGGCAAAGTTCAATAATCGCTGCAATATTTATCATTAGAAATTAATGAATAAAAAAGTTTTTTTATTCCTTCTTGTTTGAAGTACACGCAGACATGATGTCATTCTACATTATCTATATATCTTATATAAAAGATAAATGAATTGTTCCATGTATTTGGATCTATCTTGATGTTTTTAGTGGTTGGACACTAGAGAAATCACAATTTAAAATATGGGAATATACATGTTTTTGATATCATAACACTCCTTTACTGGAAAAAAAAAGATATCATAACACTCCCTTTGTTGTTAAATACTCGTTATTGGAGTCTTGAGTCAATGATCTTCTTCATTTGCCGGTGGTAATGTGATCATAGCCTAATTTACAAGGATATTTAATTTGGATTGTAGCATAAACCGTTAGAATATGTAAATATTTTTTATATTTGGTAACGTTTTGATAGTCAAGTTAGCAATGACTTGGTAGTCAAAACAATAAAAGACTTGCATGGTATTAATAAGCTTTGGTTTCTAACCCTAGTTGTCGGCTCCTCCCTCATGGCTGAATCCGATATTCTAATATATACTTTGAGCAATGTAATGTGCAGTTCCATTAGTTGTCCACAATTAGTTTTATGGCATTTTAAGTTTCGACATACTTCACAAATAGTTTCTTTTCTGAATGTCAATACTCAATAAATCTGGAATTTACGATATTGATCATTACTCTAAACAGAAAAAACTAATTCCTTTTACCATTGATAAGAGTAATATTCACACACTTATGAACTTTTGTCAAAAAAAAAATTCAAACACTTATGAACTATTACACATGGATATCTGGGAGACCTTTCTCAGTCTCCTTATTCAATTTTCTTGTTGACTATGGATTATAGTCCGTGTCAAGTGGGCATGTGGCGAGCGAATGAAGCAAGTATTGTTGCAATTCATAGTATTTATACAAGACTTGTAACATTGTAAATCCCAACTCCATTCACATAAATAATATGGGACTATTGTTGCTCTACAATCGGAGACCTAGGCACAATTGAGCAAACTTCATAACCAAAAATCGTGTTACATTGTTTGCGCTTATCGTCTCTTCTCTCATCTATTACTTGTTGATGCTCAACACTTATAAATAATGTTCCGCAAATCGAGTGTTAACTCGCCGAGTTTATTGAGTTTATGTTTTTAGGTACCAAAATCGTGTTAACTCTGAGGTAAACTCAGTTCTGGTAAAATCGAAAAGTTTGACGAGTTTGACCGAGTTAACACTCGGTAAACTCGACCGAGTTTACCGAGTTTTACATCTAAAAAAAATAAAATTGGCCCATTTTTTTGGGTCCATTTTTTCAAAACCCAATTCCTATTCTACAAGCTCAAAGACCGAAACGTTTACTGAATAGTTACCTTTACGTTTCTTTTTCTTTCTTATCTGAGTTCTCAAACCATGAACATGAGAGCACATACCAGTTAGGATTGCGATTCCGATGGAGGAAATTCCGATTGTGACGCCGGTGATTGTGATGCTGGTTAGGGTTGCGGTGGTGGTGTTTGATGACCTTTTGAAGAAATTAACTAATTTATATTTTGGATAGTTTTATTAACAACTTTACGAACTTGTGAAACTTCCTTATTTGGATGGTTTTATGGATGGGTTAAACTTAGAGACTTTGAAACTTATGATTTTGTGCGTTAATTTTTGTATTTTGATGCTAAATTTAGTATAACGTTTTATTATGGTAGTTTGATATAATTTGCCTTTGTAATTAAGTCATATTTTGCACTGTTGACATATTTACAATATTATATTAGCTTATATATATATAGCTTATATATATATATAGCTTTTATATATATATATATATATATATATATATATATATATCATGCATATAATAAATTTTATATAATTTTAATTTTAGGTAAACTCGTACGAGTTGCGAAACCTTGCTTATAAATATAAATATTTTCTTACAATTAGATAATTTTAGTAGGTTAATTGCCATTTTTCAAAGCAGTTTTGAAGTACAATTCTAAGTGCAGAAGTTTATTGTGTTAGCTGAAACACATTTTGCAGCTGTAATCAAGGAAGTCAATATTAACAGCGGTCTACATTTCTATGCTTCAAAGGGAATTGTGTTTAAAATAAATTGTGTTGTGTAGTCACTACCAAAAATGACGAGTTAAGAAGAATCATCAACATGAGATAAATGTGCTAGGCTTTCAATTTTGAATTCTGCTCTTTACTCAAATGGTTTCGCTCATCCCCAAGTGAAATTTCATATTTATCTTTACGTGATTTAAGTTACGCTAGTGCAAAAGCAACGTGAGTTAACCCACGTTGCGTGACTTAAGTCACGCTAGTGTTAACGCTAGCACAAGTTAACACACGCTAGTGTTAACACTAGCGCAAGTTAACTCACGCTGGTTCTGTGCGCACCATAACAGACATGCAGTAGCTACTGCCTTGTTCCCTGAACTCATAATTTATAACCATACTCATACATAGCTACAACCATTCATTCATTCAACCAAAACTCATAATTTATAGTACATTTATTCATTCATTCATAATTTAGAAACGCAATTTTAACGAAAATTAACACAAATGTCATAAAGAGGCGCAACCGCGCAAATGTAAATGTATTACATCCAAATCCAACAAAATGTCATAAAAATACTACAAATATAAAAACAAGTCCTAAAATAAGACACTACTGTTGCTCCTGTGGACTCCTAGACCTCCTCCTTGGAACCGACTGCTGCTCAAACACGCTATAATCGGTACGGAAGCCCTCCAAAATGCCGAAGAAGAGTGGATTTGAAACCACCTCTGGAATCTGCATCGCATGCTCCACTCTGCCTCACATGCTGGTAATGACCTACAATGGATCGGGAGGATGTCTGGCCCACTCATGGTCAACAAGAATATCATGGTAGACAGGTCTCGACATGACAATGTCAAGCTCTGGAGCAGGGTTGACGATAAGAGGATGAGATACATGGTAGAACCACCTAATGTAACTATCTGAATGCTTCCAAGGCTCGTCGTCTGGGACCTGGGCACCCCTCTGCTGCTGGGGAACGACATGCAGAGCAAACTCCAAGAAGGCAGCAGCCACATCTGCTGCGGCAAGAGGCATAATCGTAGTAGGAGGTCGGGGAACGGTCTGAACATAACTGTACTGCCTTAGAACCCGCTCGGGCAAGTGACTCACCATCTTTTGTTTGCCGGCCATGATCCATCCGGGGTACCAGCACACGTTCTGAAAAAGCGTCATGTCTCGTCGGTGCTCGTACGACCTCCAGGTGACATGACAATGCTCCATCGAATCCAACAAGCCTCTGAAGTGATCATCATGTTTAAACCCCCTCTGAGGTTTCCATCTACCCACATACGGGTTCTCCCGTTCGTAATCTAGATATCTCGACCTCGGAACCACATGTCTGAAGTGGACTATAACCCATCCCTGCAAACACAGAGACAAATCTATATCAGCACACAAGTGCCATACAAGAAACTATACATTTATGTTTAACTTAGAAAAAGAAGAAAAAATATATTACCACAAACAAGCTCATATAACCACCAACGGAGCCAACATTTAAGCTGGAGGTAAGATTCAGCTGCTCATACAAGAAAACAAGTCCCATCGCACCCCATGACCACGTGCCTATGTTAGCCAAATCCCGAATCGCAAGCATCCACAACAGATTAATGGTTTTGCTGTTCTTGCCGGCAAAAAGGGTGTAGTCAAGCAAGAGCAACAAGAACACCTTGACACAGGCGGGCCTAATACGACTCAGCTCCTGCTCCTCCTCTTCTGATAAATCCTCCTCCCCCAGCAAATGGTTACACCTATTCAACAGGTGCTCATAACGCTCTTTCAGGGCCGTGTAAGTGACAAAGGCTCCTGAATTATTACTCGCCTGCTCCACCGCGTCCTCTACCGGAAACAACAGGTGAGTCACCATCAGGTCTACACCCTGGTCATGATCTAAATCATCCTCCTGAATGAGCCGTTCAGCGACGGGGATGCCTAGAAGACAAGCCACATCATCTAGTGTGATGGTTATCTCCCCAACAGAAGGATGGAAGCTGCTGGTCTCCTGATGCCATCTCTCAGCCATGGCACACACTAACCCGTGGGAGATGTTGTCGTACCGAATCAGAAGGAGGGGCCTTAAACCGGATCTATCCACCGGTACCCAGAACCAAGGGTTAGCTTCTACCGGTAACGGAAGTGACAAGGCAGAAAGCTTAAGTTTTCTCCCGTGCGAGACGTCAGTCATCTTACGATCCGTTTGCAACTGAAATACAAAAAAAAATTAAATAAGTAAAATAAACATGAAATAAACATAAAATATTCTACGTAAAAAATAAATCAATTATACTTAAATACGTAAAATAAGCATGACATATTCTACGTAGTTATACTTAAATTAAATAAACATAATATATCTACGTAAAGTAAACTTGACATAATAGTAAAATATCATTAAATTAAATAAAGCAAATTATACTTACTATTTTATCGTTCCAAATCTTGCATGCAACGTGTTTACCGAAGTCTGGTAAAAGTGACAACTCATAAGGCCCCCTTGGAAAGCCCCTATCCTCATCCTCCATATCAGGCTCTGCATGATGCTGAGAATGCTGCTCAGGCTGCTACTGAGGAGGGTCGACGTACTGCTGCTGAGGAGACTCGACATACTGCTGCTGAGGAGGCTGATCAGGCTGATACCCCTTGTCAAATTGTGGTTGATACCCTTGGTGATACTCATACCCCTCTTGATACTAAAAACCCGGCTGAAATTCAGGCTGCTCCTCATACGCCTGCTCCTGATAATGTTGTTCATGTTGGTACTGTGTCGGGTCCACTATCCGGATGGAACCGTCTGTGACGTTGATCCCCCCGCAACATCAACGGTAGCAAGTCTCGTTCCCCCCACTCTCCCTTGACCTCGACCGTTCGAAGGCTGTAATGCTTGCTTCTCCCTACGTGCACTACTAGTAGGGGCAAGCCTCCCTAACCTAAGTCTATTTGGCCTCTCCTACTCAGACATATCTGCACAAAAAGCAAAAAATCTTTAACACATTTGCACATAATTTCGACAACAACACATGTGTCATCTTTAATAATACAACAACAACACTATAATGTCGACAATGTCATTTGACTCCATAAATTACCACATTGCAGTCAAATTAACTATAATCAATATTAACAAACATAATAGCAACTAATTACATCATTAACAATCCAAGAAAACAAAAAAAATATCATTGAGGCATTTTACTGAATACGTAGTGTACAATTTCCAAACAACTATGTAATCTAACAATTTCTAAACCCTAAACTACCACATTGTACCTTAAACAACATTTAAACAACAATTCCTAAGTTATTTGGTTACTAACAATCATCAAAACTAACATGCATGCAAAATTTAAAAAAACCTAAAAATGTTAATTTTCTACAAAAATTCGAAATTTTCAACCAAAATAATGCAAAGAATTAGGATAATAATCACTTACTTGATGTTGTGGATGAAATTTGGTTTGAATGGCGCAAGAACGGTGAAATTCGGATTTTGGGGTGGAATTTTCGTGTTTTGAAGAAGTTGGAAATGAGGTTCTGTGTTGTTGTGTTGCTCCTAACTGACTTAAGTAACGTAGCGTGACATAACTCACGCTGTGTTGTTGTGTTGTTTTCTAGATTTCTTTTACTTCTGATGTATGAAAATCACTATTTCAACCAAGGATGGATCCACAAAACTATCAGACATGGGATTGGAGACAAGAAAATTACGCTAAAGTCCCCAGCGGTAGTTAACTATCGTTGGGGAAACCGGCAACAGTTAATTGCCGCAGGCCTCAGCGGTAGTTAACTACCGTTGCAGTCTGTATCATAAGAACACAGAAAACTTCTAGTTTCTGGTTAACAGAAACACATGCAACAAAGTTCAAAAACATACCAAATTCACCCAAACCTTCATTTGCACAAAAATCATCCAATTTGCTTGAAGTAAATCACAAGTAAGTACCTTTCTTCCCAATTACATGCAATGTAGGTTGTGTAGGGTTGTATTTTCATAATTTGAGCAAAATGTTAGTGTTTAGGTTAGGTTAAAAAATTGCAAATTATAATAGAATTTGATGTTGTTTAGGATTGTTTATGCTGACATTGTTGTTTAGAGTAGGCTTAGGTACTATGTAGTTCAATTTGATGTTGAATTAACACTAATTGTGCTAGTATTTTGAAATGCACTTAAGGTTTTTGATAAAATGCCTAAGTGAGATAATCTTGCTTTTTTTGTGAATTTTTTTCTTCAAATATGTTATATTTTATAATGTACATATGTTATAATTATTATAAGCTTGGATTTTTACATTTTTTGGCAAGTTTGAAGAATGACATAATGTGGTATGTTACATAAATGTCTAAGTTGTTGAATGATTCTAAGCGTGGATTTGTATGAATGCCTTGTGATATGTTACATGTTACTTGCTTGGATTTTTATGCTATGTTCAATGCTATAAAAGTATATAGTTTTTAGGAAATGCCTAAATACATTGTCCACGTATTTATGTTATTTTTAATTTGTTTTGTACAGATATGGCTAGGGATGAGGATGAGCAGATACATTGTCCACGTATTTATGTTATGATTAATTTGTTTTGTACAAATATGGCTAGGGATGAGGATGAGCAGCAGCGACTTATTAGAGAGGCGAGGATGCGCAAAGGTAAAGAGGCGAGTACCGCTAGCGCTCGGAGAGAGAGGGTGGATCAAAACCCGTATGTACCAAAGACTCGAAGGCGTAGGGACGCGGGGTCAGGTGTAGAGAGCTCACAGTCACATATGGATTATGTCATACCCCAATTTTTGACCTAACATGTTACATTCATACGTCGTCTGACCCTGATTAGTCTTTGACTTTTCGGTGAAAAATTTGGCAGAGAGGTACTTTAAAATACCTTATTTTTGGTTTATTTTGGGGCCCACATTTTTATTTTATTATTAGTCTTTTTTATTTATTTTATTATTATTAATTTTTATTTTATTTTATCTCCATCTTTTATATTATTTTTATTTTATTTTGCTTTTTGTAGGTTATTTTCTTTTTATTTATTACTTAGAATAGGTCCAAAAATAAAATGTCCATGGTCCAAAAAAATTTCAAGTCAAATGTCAACTTTAACATTCCTTTTTCAAAATTAATCATAATTATCCATCAAAAATCATTAAACCACTTTTTCATTTTCATCAACCTCATCACCTATAAATAGAGCCCTCATTCCACACTTCAAAGGACACCAAAAGTTCTCTTGAGTTGTCAAAAAACTTTTCTCTTATCTCTCTCATTTAACTTGTGTTGGCGAGCTATTCTTTTCTTCTCCCTCTTTTTTCTGTCCCTTCGGAAAAAGTCTCTTCGGTAATTTTGTCTCTTCGGTTGTCCCTCTCTCTTAGTTTCTTTTATTTTTTTTACTTTTTAGCATTTTTTGCGTGTCATTTTATTTCTACTTATTATTATCATTTAACATTTTAATTATCGTCATTTATTTTCCAGCAATTAGAATGTATCTAGGTTCAATGTAAACAATATAAATGACACAAGTGTGCGTGTGTATGTCCTTTTATTTCTTTACCACTTTATATATATCCAAAATGCAAAAAAAATTAGATTAGGAATTTTGTGGTGATCCAACGTCACTACAAAAATCCACGCGCTTTTATTTTTATTGCTCCGTTAGTTTAATTTTCATTTAATATTTAAAAACAACAAAAATATGCAAATAACCAAAAATCACCAAAAATGTTTTCATAATAAACCTTGGGAATCAAGTGATTCCTTTTTTTTTTTTATTTCTTTCTTAATCAAATTTCAATCCATTTAATCATACTTTGAGTCATCTTCCTTTTAATATAAAAAATACAAACAAATTCTATTTTGCCACTTGGCTTTTTACATTAAAACTTTTTCAAAACTAAAAAATACAAAACCAATCAAACTGTAATTTCTACCCCGAACTACGAGGTTTTGATCCCTCACAGGTACGTAGGCAAAGGACACTCGTCCTTCCAAATCAATAAAAAAAATGTAAATAAAAATCTTCCTTTTCTTTTAGTTAATCACTACTTCTTTAAATTCCATTTTTAAAACAAGCAAGTTTATAGCACAAAAGTTAAAATAAAATCAAGAGGTTCTCGTAGAGTACTACGAATATTTAGGGTGCTAATACCTTCCCTAAATATAACAACCCCCGAACCCTTAATCTCTAAAAATGTGGTATTTGAACCTTTTTTCACTTTTGAAAAAATTAAAAGTTCAGTCGTGAAATAAAAAGTGAGTCAAAGCTAACCAAATAGTTATGACCTTCAAAAAATGACGCGACAGATTACTCCTTCCAGGTGATTGATCCGACATCAGCGCATGATTATGCTCTATACGAGGAGGGTTTTGCTGGATATGATTGGATGGATGAGGAGAGAATGTTTTATCAGCCGCAAGACGAGGCAGAGGATGAGGAGGTGGCAGATGATGAGGAGGTGCCAAAGGATGTTGTGGCGGATTATCTAGAGGCAGATAATGTAGTTCCTGAGGGTGAGCCTGAGCCTCAGACTCGGCGGCGACGAGGTCGTTGTGTTCCCTTGATACCGCCATACCTTGTTGGAGGGCCATCCTTTCCTGGAGGTCATGAGACCACGACATTGTTGTCTGACTACGCGAGGCACGTGGCAAAACCTCTTTGGGTGAACCATCATAATGTAAGTGTTTAAATACTTTAAAATTCTTTAAATGCTTTAAATTGATTAAAATTAGTAGCGTAAGTGTTTAAATTCTTTAAAGAATGTAGCGTAAGTGTTTAATTTTTTTTAAAGAATGTAACGTAAGTGTTTAAATTTTTTAAAGAATATAGCGTAAGTGTTTAAATTTTTTAAATAATATAGCGTAAGTGTTTAAATTTTCTTAAAAATGTAGCGTAAGTGTTTAAATTTTTTAAAGAATGTAGCGTAAGTGTTTAAATTCTTTAAAATTTGTGGTGACAATGTCTCAATTCATTTGATTTTCAGATGTGGCATGATGGGGAGTATAAGTGTATAAATGCAGGGAAAAAGGTGAGAGAGCTTGATATACCGAAGAATAGATTGAGGTGGTTTTGGAATCCTGTGGAGGCATCTGGCTTACATCATTTGATATACACCAGGTACTCTAGTGTGACTCATGCTATGATACGTGCTCTCTGCGAGAGGTGGCACACGGAGACCAGTAGCTTTCATCTACCCGTGGGGGAGATGACGATCACTTTGGATGATGTGTATAATCTGCTCCACATTCCTATTCAGGGTCACATGTTGGACCATGACGCGATAATGGATCGGGACCGTGGCCTTGATTTGATGATTAGGTTGTTGGGCATATCAGAAGCTGATGCTCGTGCTGAGCAAAGGACTGAGTCTGCTGGACATATCAGTTATCCCACACTGAAGCGGCTTTATGAAGCCCACCTGATATAGGCTTGACGGCTGGAGGACCCACAAACAAGGGAGGAGATGTAGGAGAGAGGCAGAAGGAGGCAGTGGTGTGTGAGGAGTTTTCTTCTATATCTCGTCGGTAGTGTGTTGTTCACTAACAAAATGAACAGACACATCGACTTGATATATCTTGATTGTATGGCGGACTTGCAGGTAAGGATGGGAATAGGTCAGGCCGGCCTACAAGGGCTTACGGGGCCTACGGCCTAGCCTACGTCAGGCCAGGCCAGGCCAGACTTTTTTTTTAAATAGAGAAGGCCTAGGCTTTTTTAGAAGCCTATTTAACTTTAAAGGCCAGGCCATAGGCCATTCAAAAAGCCTCTTTAGCCTATTAGGCCGACCTATTTAAGTAAATTTAATAATATTATTTTTTATTATATTATATTATATTTTATACTTTAAAATAAAATAAAAATTTGTTAACCTTTACAATAATTTAAGCTATAAGTATACATGCATTTTTTGCATATTCAAATGTATTATTATAAACTAGAATTGAAATATGATACAATATATAGTCAAATTCTTTAAAAACTCATGTTGATTATCAAAAGAGAGTTTAATCTAATTGATTTATTAGTTCGCTAGTCTATTTAAACTTCGATCACATTGCTTATTTAAGATGTTCATATGAAATAGGCTTTTAAACAGGATAGCAGGCCGTATCAGGCTTTCAAAAGACCAGACTCAGGCCTAAAAAGTAAGCCTATGACAGGCCACAAGCCAGGCTTAGGCCTCAAAAAAATGTGGCAGGCCAGGCTTAGGCCTTGCAAAGCCTAGCTCGGCCTAGCCTATTTCCATCCCTACTTGCAGGCGATTGGGAAGTGGTCTTGGGGAGGGATGACCTTAGCTTACCTGTACGATTATCTGGATGATTCTGTTATTCTAAATAACAGAACGATGGCCGGTTGTACGACTCTTCTTATGATAATATTTTAATATTTATCTTCATTTATTTATGAATTTATTTTATAATTTTTAGCATCATATTAGATTATTTTTTTCCTAAGTTCGACTACATTTATTTAGGATGTTATTTAAATATTTTTGTGAAGTTTTTATAATGTATTAGATTTATTTAATATTTAACTCGAATACTTATTTAAGTGTATTATTTTTTTGTTGCAGAGATGGATTTTGGAGCATTTGTCAGGTCCGTACCCAAGGAAGCCTAACACAAAGTGGAAAAAGGAGAGACCATGTGCTGCGAGATGGCTTACTAGTAGGGGGCATGTAGATGTGCAGCATTACCGCCTACGACTGGATCGCTTAGAGGTGGATGATGCCAGGTTTTGTACTTATGGTGATCACAGAGAAGTGCGCCCTTTTTAGCTTCTGTGCACTTACTCTGGATGGATGATGTGGGGGAAGGAGAGGGTGTATCGTCATTTACCTGAGCGGGTAAAGAGGCGGTTTGAGTATGTACGGGACGTTCCCATATACTGTCATCTGTCGCTCAGATGCCTACGCAGTTGCTGACCACTGTGTTGCTAGACGCGCAGGCGTGGTTCTACCCTGATTGGGTACATAGGTGTCAGAGACAATGGCATCATGATGCTGGCTACATGGCTTGGTATGCGTAAGTCTCTCACCCTCGTATTCTCCCACCTGATGAAGGATCTCCTCCCGGGTCGGTAAACGTGGAGCAAATCATAGAGGAGGAGCATGCCAGAGAGCTGTCTGACACATTGACGATCATTAGGGATGTCATGCAGATAGCTGATAATGCTGTGGCCAGGAGGGGCGAGATGACCAGAGAGGAGCTGCTGTAGGAGATGATCCGGATTGGCAGTATTGGTCGCCCTTCCGTTACGTATCAGATTGCCAAGCAACGCAGAGGGTAGAGGCATCGTAGGCAGCAGGGCTGATTATCATTAGGCTTTTTTATGTACTTTTTGACTATGATGATGGTGATGTATTATTATGACAGGTCCCGTACATTTTCGTATTTCTATGACATTTTCGTACATACCTTTTATATTATTTCTTGCGTTTTAATTTTATCTTGTTAAATATTATTTCGTACATTTTATATTCATGAATTTACAATTGGGATGAAAAAATTTGTTTAACATGTTAAGGATTAAAATTTTGGATGAATTTGTTTAAGTATGAAAGAATTTGGTTATGAAAATTTTTGCAAATGGAAAGTGAAAGTGAGTGAGTGATGAAAGAGTGGCTGGAAGCTGGGTTCTGACATGAATATGTTACGACACCAATGACAGTTAACTACCGTTGGGGACTTTTGGGTAATTTTCTTGTGTCATTGTGAAGTTATCAATGTCAGAAAAGCAATTTTCAAACTTTTTTACACATGCTTCAAATTAAATCCCACCATATGTCATTTTGTTAGATTAGTATATAAAATATATACATTGTGTGATTTGATTGAACGATTATATAAAAAAATTACACCAATGACCAATTTAGTGGGTAGGACTTCCAAGTTCCAATAGTACACTTAACAACAGATCATGAAGTAACACAAGGTTTAACCCAATTGAGTTATTTCGGTGGTATTGATTTGAAACTTAGGAGTATGATCCTCCTCAAAATCTCAGATTCGATTCTACCCAATGCTATTTAGGAGGTTGATTTAGCTTCTTTAGAAAAGAAGAAAACACCAGGTTTAATCATGGAGGGAGGTTAACAGAAGTATGAATATGAGAGACATTTTGCAATATAATTTTGAAAGCTTATCACAAAGTCAACGGACTATTTTGGTAGTTTACTAGTGCACTTTTTTCCTTCTAGATTTACATCTTTAATCAAATATATTGATTGTTCGTTACATTGGAATTTCGACGAATCAGTTAGTCTGAAAATATATTTTACATAAATTATTTTTTGAGAAAATATTTAAATAAACTTAATCTTAGAACACGCTAGTTCAAACCAAAGTGAAGTCACTGGTGGGCTTGATCAATAGAGCATGTACAATACTATTCATTTCCATTTGCTTCTTAGAAATTAAAAAACAAAGTGAGAGCTATGAATTTACATCTATGTCTTATCGCATACTCCACTAATTAATTAACTAGAGTAAGATTTTTCTACATTATATGATCACATAATAACCATTCTATTGAGTCTCACTCTAGCTAGAGAACAAAATTTGAAATCAAGCACATTTGTTGTCATATACATTTTTAACACCCAAATGTGTCTACCGTTGTGATCTTCAACCTCTTAACAGTCGATAAAAACATCCTACACATTAAAAAAAAAAAAAAACACATTAATACAAAAAACAGAACATACATAATGTCTTGTTGTGTTCTTCAAAAACAGAGTTATAACTAACTTACTCCCAAGGAACATCTCCAACCATGACTAAATCTCCTTCTTCATCTTCATAAGTTAACACGTGACATCTTTCTGGTTGCACTCCATCCATCTCATTTCCCCCTGTTCCATATAGTACTCAATAAGTAAACAAAACATAGAAAGAAAGAAAAAAAATCATAAAATTTACAACACATTAAGAAGAGAAGAATTTAGTAATAGGATTTTACATAGAATGGTAGTGTCAAACATGTGTTCAAGAGTCTTAACTAACTCATGGTAACTTTGATGAGCAAGTATATTGAGTTTTCTACCAATTGGAATTCCTTCCATGTACACCTTCACATACAAGCTATTGTAGTCATAGTTTTGTTGCCATTGCCCCCTAATACAAAAGAATGACACAAAAATCAGCATATAGTAATTAATGATATGATATGAAATGAATGAATGAGTACATTAGAAATTAACCTTGAAACTGAGGAGCCAACATGAATATGTTGAGTGGGGGAAATGGTGAGTCCAAGACTAAGATCAGTGGGAAGTTGTTGAGTGTTGAGATGTGTAAGAGAGGATGCAGTTGAAATAAAAAGATTATGGTTGCTGTTACTGCTAATAGATGAAGAGGAATTTGAACTATTTGTTTTTCCCATTGTGATTGTGAAAGAATGAAAATGAAAAGAAATAGCTAGATGACATATCAAGCCGCCACCTTAAGGCCTTATATATAAACAAATTATGCTTATGAAAAAAAACTCAATTAGACTTCCTCAGCTGTTGTGCCAATTTAACTTTTCTTTTTCTTTTTGTTTCTCCCATGTAATTTGGTGGACCATCAAATGTTGTGAATGTAGCCGACAATTACACGTGTCAATTTAAGAATCCAACTCAGCATCTTTTATGTTTCAAATACTTTAAATTTTTAATGAGATACCTTGATTTTGTTTTAATTATTTTTGTTTATATTTGAAACCGTAATAATATTATTTGTTAAGATCTTAATTATCTAAGCATAGACGGTTTTTATTAGACATAAATTAGTTAAACCAATTAGTTACAATAGTTTCTTGTTCTTGATAGATATTATGATTTTATTAATGTATTCTTTGATGTAATCAACATACCTAAAATCTATTTGTATATTACTTTTATCTTATTTACTTATAGTTAGTAACAATTTTGTCTTTAATTAAAATATGTCTTTTGGATCTAATTTCAAAAGTTAGGGGAATCTTAAAAGTAGGATACTTGAATACAATTTCAATATTCCCCCTCACACTTAATGTAGATTATGAGTTCAATTCACACATTCATATCGATTTATTCTGACTCTTATATCATGATAAATCATGAGTTCAAATCTCAATCTTAAAAATTAATTCACATGAGGGGGCTCAAGCACATATGTACATCTTGCCGTCCGAAAGTTTTGATAATATGAGACTATAACTTACTTAGTCTCGATGGTAGAAAATATTGAGTATTTAATAAACTTCTAAATTTTAATTTTTTTTATAGAGAAATGATGTTTGTACAACTATATTTTATGATAGTTTTTGAATAACTTTCAATCATAATTATTCTTCTTATATTTATCTTTTTATTGTTTTGACAGAGGATTGCCCAAAAAAATTTTCACACGTAAACATCATCACTCTTTTTTTTTCTAACTAACTTAACTTCGAATAGGTAGAAAAGATTGAGTAAACTTCTTAATTTCGAATATTTTTTTACTAACCTAACTTCAATTATTAAGCAATATGAATCTTCTTTGGTATACAAAACAATATACTTTGACACGTGTAATTCCCATTAAAAATTGTTCATTATTTGAGACGTCTTTTTGTGCACGTCCATGAGAGAACTAGTGTATTGTAAGTGCTTATGATGCATGTAAAATTTGTACAATTATGATATTGATTACTCTATGAACACTTAAATTTATTAAAAGGAAATTTGAAGGAGATGTTGGAGTTACAATAGAGACATGTAATGGACAACGCGTGTGGTCGTTTTTGTTTTAAGGGAATGAACCTAGACTGTGTAGACAATTGATGGGCAATATTCAGGTGGACAAGAGAACATTGATAACTGAAACCTTGTACACATAGACATAGGTTATATCCAATGGATCAATGTTCAATATTGGATATAATCATCGTGTAGCGCATGAGGGATCTTGATTGCTGAGACCAAATACTATAAACAAAAACAAATAAGGTATTGAAACTTGTGATGCTACTGCTGTATTACCTAGAAACATATTGATGTACTTCCTTCCTTGAAACGCTCCATGAATAGCAAAGAAACTATCAATAACATGACAATATACTTACGAAGATAAGTTGCAAGCATTTTTTTAATAAAGGAATTGTATCTTCCATGAGCAACTACAAAAATTATAACTATTATTGATATTCATTAAATTAAGGGGATTTAAATCTTCAAACAAATATTTTACCATGTGCACACCAAAACTTACGATCAAAGTAGAACATCTACTTATAACGCACATGTTAACATGTGTCCTAAGACATATATTAAGGATGTCAAAAGTAGAAATTGTATATTAAAAATGATATAAATTTATTTTTCAAAAGGTGACAATAAATTTTTCTCATTAAATATTTTCTACACATGTTACATATCACCTGTTAATTAAGGTGTACTTAACTAATTATAATTAATTACACATTGAACCTAATTTACTACTATAAGACAAGTGTCCTCCCTTTTGCTTTTCAATAATTTAACTAGACACACTACCAAGCTTGACATCATTTTCCTGGTTTTTGAACCATCGTTAACGTGAATGAATGACATAGTAATTTTTAACCATAAGCAAGATTTTTTTTTTGGTGCCAAATTTGTGAGTTTATTAGAAAAAAGAAGTTAATCTGGTTAATAGCACCACATATTTTTGTAAACAGATAATTAACGTATTGAATAATGTAAAATGAGTGTTTTATACGTTCAAAAGTATTTATAGGTTCGATGTGAAATGAGTCTTACAGTTAGGAATGATAATATCTCACAAACTTGTTTGGAATGCCTATGAGACAAATCATTAGATACAAATAATACATTCTGTACAAATTCCTTGTTTTATTTCAGTGGTGTAAAAATCCTTGTTTGAAGCAAAAGAAAAACTTCCAATGAATTGAATTGTGTAAAATATACTAATTCGAGACATTTTTATTTATATTTAAGATGGGCGGAATATCATTTCATTGTGTGCTTATATAATAATAAATAAATGTGTATGGTTTTTTAGAGGAAAAAAAGCGTGTATATATATATGTTGTGCTTAAGTTTTTGTCGGGTAGAATTAATGGCTTAATTTTTTTATTATATATATTATTCTTTGAAGCAAACTCCTTATAAATATTAACATCTTTTGTTTATACATAATTTTGTTTAGGAGACTTGTTTAAAATAAGTGTCTGTTAACTAAAGGATTGTGCCACATAAAGCACGGGCATTATATATGTATGTATACTTGGCCTTTTCTGTCTCACGTGTTTTTATTTTCTTTTTTGTTTTTAAAGTTTTACTGATAAAGATACTAGATCCTTAAAAAGGAAAAAGTCATGCATGCAAGCGCTTGGCCTTTTTTTGCTTGATGGTTCTTTTAGGTGATAGACACATAGACATTTGACAACATTTTCTTTTATTTTTATTGATATATTAACTGAATATAGTGAGAATAATCAAGCATAATATTACCCCTAAAAAAACATCAAGCATAATACTACTACTTTGTTTTTCAATAAAATAAGTATGTAAACGTAAATATAATTTCTTTTAATATTATTGAAACCTTTTATATTTTTTCTTGGTCAAAGTCTTTATCAATATCATTCACCGAATATAATGAGAATTATAAATATTAACTCCTAACCAAAGTCTATATTGATACTATGTCTTTTGATACATAAAAATAAAGATTAGTATAGTTTTATAATGTTAATTCTTAAATTAGGTTAGCAGTGTTTTTACAAATTAAGAAAAGAAAAGACATAATGATAGTATTGGAGCAAAAGAGATTTCATATGAAAGGGAGGGAGCACTAAGCAACAAAAAGACATAATAATCAGAATTGTCGAACAATGTCTAATGACACTTTTTTAATGGTATAGTGTGATGCCGAGCTCCTGTCTTGGGGACACAAAATAAATTCAATTTACTTTCTTAATGAAATAAAGAATCAAACAAACAATGCTAACACATCATATTCTAAGTTTCTTCTCCATTTAACACATAGCCCCCACGTGTAATATTTCACGCTTACTAAGCAATTTTATTTTCAACGAGCACGTCTTAATTTTTATATTTTTATTATTTTTCCTATGGTTCAAAAGTTGAAGAGGGAACAAGAGCTTTAAAAACAAAATCAAAGAGCAAAACTTGGTACAATTTGCTTGAATCTAAAGAAACGACATGCTACCTAAAGAAGGAGGTATGAGACTAAATATTCAACCGGGAGAAAAGACAAAAAAAATGAAAATGTTCCCCACCATACCAACCATAAGGTTGCTTGAATTAGCCATCAAATTGTCATTTGGTCCCCAGCAAAGTACATGAAAATTAAGCAATGTGTAACCAATTAACGTTTCTGTTTTGTTTAATTGCCGGAGAAAATGTGTCTTGCAACGATAAGGCCAATTTAGTCACGGTTCCTGTTCTTGTACCCTTGGTTTTTCAATGCACAGTATGTGATCACATTTATATAGCTCGATTGTTACTATTTGAGGGTAATTAATAGATGGGTCATGTATCCTAAAGGAAAAAGTTAAGGATCTAAGAAAGGAAATAAGAAATAAATGTTGTATTGAAAATATAAATTATTAAATTTTTACAATATTAAATACGCATATTCCAAAAAATATTTCTATCTTTAGATTTTTAACCTGTGTCTTAAGGTACAAGTTAGCATTTTCCATAATAGATTTAGTTTGTACTTCTTCCGTCTAACTAACAAGTCATTTTAACCATTCCATGCATGTTAATAAATTTTTAATGTTGTTTAGATGTGAATAAATTTTCGGTTGATTCAAGTTACAATTGAAAAAAATGCTAATAAGTTATTTTGATCATTTTACACACATTATTATTACAACTGTAGAAATTATCAGTTAAATTGAGCTCCATCAATGACGAATTATTCAGGAAAACCTGAATTCAATTCCTAATTGTGAACAATTTTTATTCACATTTTACTTACCTCGTGGTCAAACTCTAGATTATCAAGACTCTTTTCCATTGACAATCGGTGGATTAACTTAAAAAAGAAAATTGATTTGAGTTGTTTTCACAAATAATAATCGATTTTGGGTGCATATGGTTTTCAGATGGATAAAAGTTAAGTGTGTTTCTTTATGTGTTTTTTTTTAATGGTTTTTTAACTTAAAATACAATTTTTATTGGTTTTTATAACAAACTTTGAAAAAAATTGTATATTTAAAGAAGTTTATATGGATACTTTTTTTTAAAAAAGAATATGGATACTTTTTTGAACGCAAGTTTATATCTATCTTCTATACTACCAATAAAAGGATACACAATGTTTTTTCAGCCTATTTTCAATATATAAAATTACTCTAAAACAATTTTACTCTTTAAATATATTAATTGTGGTTTGGTTGCTAAAATTATGCCTTATTAAGTCTCTATGCTAATCCTAAATTCACATCTGTATCTTCATTTTTTGTAACAAAAATCTATATCTTAATTTAACGAACTAAAAAACAAACTACAAATTTTATTCCATCTTTTCTCTAAAAAAAAATTCCTAAGTAGTATAGATAATATAGAATTAAAATGAACAAATTAAAGTAAAATTGATATTATACAAATAGAAAAAGTGACGAACACATTAACGTACGTCTTTCATTGGTCATAGATAGTTAAATTAAAAACTTTATGAAAAGCGTCTAATATATGATTTTCCATTTTCACAAGTTTCATGATTTTCTCCACAACCCAATTTGGTTGAAAAAAAAAATCAAACAAGCAAAGTCATGAGATGATGGCTGCACTGCAATCACCTCACTACCTCCACTATATTTTGGTTAAAAAAAACACACCAAGCACACACTTTGGATAAAAAATTTGGTTAAATAAAAAAAAAAAACCCCAAGCACACACTTTGGTTAAAAACTCAAAGCATAAGTTTAAAAATTTCTCCAATAATTTACGAAACTCCAAGCACACACTTTGGTTAAAAAAATAAAAAATAAACACCATTTAGTTATCAGCACTTTCGTCAAAGTAGATTTTAAGATCAAGATTGTTTTTCTTACTTTCAATACTTCCTAAAAACACAAGTAAAAGACTAAAATATCTCCAATGGTAGTTAACTACTGCTGGCTTATAACTAAAAAACACGTCGACAGTTAACTGTCGTGAGTTTTTTTGGTCATTTACTTGTGTTACTAAGACACAATGAATGTCAAAAAAGCAACTCTCTTTTAAGAATGCAAAGCGGACAACTCAGTTTAGTGGGCCGGCCCATTTTAGCATATGCGGCTATAAAGGAAATGGCTCTTTAGGCCCCTACGATTTGCTCATGCGCACCTTGAACTATCCACAATATCCTTAATGACAATTAACCACCTTTGGCAAGAACGGTAGTTAGGAATAAGTTACAGGGAATAAACAGGGGCAGTAATAGAAACTCAGGTGGATGTGTATATTCCATACTCATGATGATCATCTCTCTCAACCTCTTTCGCAACTACATTTGCCAAATTTATTGCTTTGTTGTGATGCTCCTCAAATATTCGCTTGAGTCATCCAAATAAGAAGTGACCACCCTTTATACCACCACACTAAGCAACCTTTATCAAATTTTAGTAATAGTAAAAATCAACAAGAACAAACAACAATTTATCTCGATAGTAATCAACAAAAGAAAACAACAAAATACATTTTAATTCGAAAATCAACAAGAGTCAAGAAATACCCTTGTACTAATTTCATAAATGAAAAATTTTAGAGGGACCAAAAACCTAAAGAATATTTTATGGGGACTAAAATCAAATGTTGGTATATTTAGAGGGACTATTTGCTTATTTGACCCTAATTTATATACTCATTTATAATTATATAATTTTAAAATATTGAAGTAATTTAATTATAAATTATATATAAAAAAAGCAAACATTTTTTTTTATTTTTATTAATAATTCAAGAAACTATTATTTGCAACTATTATATAATTTATTTTTTAATTTTAAAATAATAAAATAATTGAATATAGAGAAAAAAAATATAATTAATTGTACATGTGGGACCCATGAGTAATAGGAGAGAGTGGTTGCCTATAAAAGCACTCATCTTTATAAGCACCATATTCATTGATGTCACAATAGGGGTGCCTATTTAACATGGTGCTAAATAGAGGAAGAACCCCCCATTGTAGATGGTCTTACAAAATTAAATATTGGATTGAAAGTTCATATTATATAGATCAACCCTAATTATTTTTACCAAATCCTGAAATCATTTGATATTGTATTAAAACTTAATAAGATTAACCAAGTTGCTTGGGCTCTAGTGGTAAGGAGCTCCTTCCAAGGACGTATCTGGGGAATACCGGGTTCGATTCCCAGGGGAACAACGCTTGACCAATGCGCATGCCTCTACGCACGAGCCGGATTAGTCGCCCACCTTTAATGGGTCGGAAACCGATACGAAAGCAAAAAAAAAAAAACTTAATAAGATTAGCGTCTTGCGTGATTTTATCAAACAAAGTTAAATTTGTTTGATCTCAATAATATGTTAAATGGTTTTAGAATTTATTAAAATTTAGCAAATATGAACTTTCAATCTAACAATAAATTTCATAATTTTTTTTTTTGACACAAAACAAATGACATTCATTCATTCAAATTGATAGGGTACATCGATGCAATACAAATTCGCTAAAAACAAAAAGGATAAATCTGTGAACAAACTCACGACATCCAT
>Ga0315914_1001346_pt1 | contig 36341 bp, 35 predicted proteins | sample MpolenodulesMG_FD_203920 | JGI IMG/M metagenome (GOLD analysis project Ga0315914, IMG submission 203920) | Medicago polymorpha root nodule microbial communities from Los Angeles, California, United States - elongated nodules | ecosystem: Host-associated > Plants > Roots > Nodule | place: USA...
AGGGACTAGACAACACTGACAATTTTGACCGAATACAAACAAATATTTGATTGAAATTAATTTCCAAATAGCTCACACTCCACCTTTTCAACAGCTCTTTCTTACGGTCATCGAGATGCTCTTCGGATCTTAACTTTAGATACATTTTCATTTTGTTAGCTTTAGTCTTTTCTTTCATCAATTTGTTTTTCTCTTTTTTCACCAGGTTAACTCTTTCAATTGTTCAATCTCTTGCTCCTTTAATTCTTTGAATTCAACCCACTCCTTTTCCACCTCCTCCAAAGCATCCTTGCTTTTCTTTTTACCTTTTTTTTTAGCTGCCTCCCTACCCATTGGACGAGCACTAGATCCTACAGAGTCCTCGTGAGATCTCTTAGATCCACTACTTCCTGAGCCAATACTTCCTCCTACTTGACTACCATAACGTGGTTGATCACGGAGAGCGTGCCATTCTTCCATTAAAGTAAATTGAACATTCTTCCCACATGCATATAATTCTTGCGCTTTTGCCAAAACATCAGCCTCTGACCAACCACTTCCTTGCAAACGCTTAGCGCCTTCATAAGCGCCAATCCATTTATTCAGTATTTTGCTCATATAATTAAAACGGTTTCGGCATGCAATTACATCACGCGGAGAATCGAATGAGCAATGCTCATTACAATACTCGGCAATTTTACCCCAATATGCCTCACCTGTCTGGTTTCTCCCGACAATACTGCATGTTCCATATTTTATCCACCCACTAATAAGCACCAAATTTTGTTGAGTGTTCCATGCTGGTTGCTGGTTTTTCTTGCTCTTAGGAGTTGATTCCTCTGGAATTGGAGTGACTTCATTAGCTCTTGTCATTCCACCACGATTTATTTGTGTTGAAAATTCAGGAAATTCACCAACACTCTGAAAATTTTCATTCACCATTGGCATATAACCATTAAATGGGGGTGTTTGAGATGGATATCCCATCATAGATCTATAATATGGATTAAAGTTGTTTGGAACAGAGGATGGGTGATTGAAATTTGATGCAAAACCATAATTAGGAATGTTTTGAGGATGTTGGTTGGGAAATTGATTTGGGTTTTGAGGATGTTGGTTGGAAAATTGATTTGGGTGTTGATAATTATTGAATTGATTATTATTGGGATCCATTTTACTAAATAAAGACTAAAACTTCAAAAGAAATGCTAATAGAAAGCTAATAGAATGCTAATAATAAGATTAAGAGAGTGAAAAACTTGGTTTTTTTTCTGTGTCCAAATCAAATGATCCAAGTCTCTATTTATAGAGAAAAAAAATCATGAATTTTGGTAAAAAAAATAAAAAAATTATTTGCAATGAAATAATTGAGTCCAAATTATTAAGATGATAAAAATCCAAGCAGCCAATCGTAATCTGCCAAGTGTCCCAGCTTTATCCACTTCTCTTTCTCTCTCCGCGTTCCCTGTCGCTCACTCTCCCTGCAGCGCGTGTATCTCACGCGCCTGTTTTGGCGAAATAAAAACGCGACACGTGGCATGCGGGACAGATTTCAACTTGTTGAATGGCTTCATCACCTCTTTCATCCACCTCATCTTTCCACTCACTTTCAACATGGTCTTGCAATGGTTCAATATATTTAATGTTGCTTTCAACAAGTCCATTGTAGTTGGTCTTAGAATATTAGAGGAGCTAACAATAACAATGTCAGAAGACAATTGAAAGACTTGATCAGAAAGTATCATCTTACTTTTCTTGCCGTCCTTGAAACCCATGTACTTTATATTAGATTGTCCACTTTCTGGACCAACAATAATTACTCCCATATCCATATTATTGAGGCTAATGGTCACTCGGGAGTAATTTGGCTCCTTCAACACTATGAAATCATCATAAATATAAATAAGTATACACATTGTCGTTAGACAAAAGCGCGCCGTCATTGCTACATATATGAATTTCTCGGATGTGGTGAAAATTTCAGACTTTTTCAACAATGTGTGCAAAGGCAAGAAAGGAAAAAGACATCTCATCTTGTGTAGTTGACAACGACGTGGTGTATTTGGTTGGAGACAAACAATGGTTTATTCAATGATAAAGTGGCTAATCCCATTGAGGTGGTTTGTAGAATTTAGCGTCTTTTTTGGTCTTGGTTCATCTCTAACGAGGATAGTAATAAAAATTAGTCTATTTCAATCGGTGGATAAATCCAATTTCTTTTTTTTAATGTATCTAATTATTGTTGCTTTGTAATGGGTTTCGAGTATCCTTGTACTTGTTTAATTTAATTTTTCTTATAAAAAAACATAAATTAACGGCGTCCATCTTTTTAAGGTGGATTTTGAGAAGGCGTATGATTTGGTGGATTGAGGTTTCTTGGAGTATATGATGCATAGAGTGGGGATGTGTGATAAGTGGGTAGCGTGGATAAAGGCGTGTGTGTGTGGTGGGAGCATTTCCGTGCTTGTGAATGGTAGTCCGACAGAGGAGATAAGCATCCATAGAGATCTTAAGCAAGGGGATCCTCTAGCGCCTTTTTTGTTTTTGTTGGTTGCGGAAGGCTTTAGTGGTTTGATGAGGAATGCGGTATCCGTGAATTTGTTCAAAGGTTTTGATTTTGGTGGGGGTGATTTAGTGGTGTCACGTTTGCAATATGCGGATGACACACTTTGCATCGGAAAGCCTTCGGTTCAAAACCTTTGGACTATGAAGTCGGTTCTCCGAGGTTTTGAGATGGCCTCCGGTTTGAAGATTTACTTCTCCAAAAGTCCTTTGATTGGGGTTAATGTTAGTGAGGAGTTTATGGCAATGGCAAGTAATTTTTTGAATTGTCGTGTGGGTGGCTTACCGTTCAAGTACTTGGGCCTTCCGGTGGGAGCTAATCCGAAGTGTATGGCGACATGGGATCCGTTGGTTGAGACCTTTGGAGGGAGGTTGAATACGTGGGGTAATCGATATATTAGTTTTGGAGGTAGAATAGTGCTTCGAAATTCGGTTCTTAATTCAATGCCTCTCTTTTATTTTTCTTTTCCAAAGATGTCGGTGCACGTGTGTAGAAGGGTGATTAGAATCCAAAGAGAATTTCATTGGGGCGGTGTCGATGGGGGTAAGAAGATTAATTGGGTTAGATGGAAGTCGATGTGTCAACAAAACAAGAATGGGGAGTGGGGGTGAAGGATATATGGGTGATGAATATGAGCTTGTTGACAAAATGACGTTGGAGGTTGCTTGATGGGAAAGAGGCCTTGTGGAAATAAGTGTTAGCAAAGAAGTATGGGGAGTGTGTTTTGAGTTTGTTCGATGGTAACAATATAGCGTGGCCAAGGTATGCGTCTATGTGGTGGAAGGAAGTGGTGAAACTTGGAGACTATGGTGGTCGTGAGTGGTTTAACTCGGAGGTGGACCAAAAGGTGGGGAACGGTTTGGCTACAAGCTTTTGGAATGATAGGTGGAGAGGAGAGAAATGCTTCCGTTTAAAGCATCCCAGACTCTATTCGGTTTCAAATCAAAAGGATGTTTTGGTAGGGGAAATGAGAGAGGCTTCAGTCTTAGGCTTGGTGTGGAGATTCCATTGGAGAAGGCACCTTTTTATGTGGGATAAGGAATTACTTTTAAGTCTTAGAGAAGATTTGGAAGGGATGGTGTGGTCGCAAGATGAAGACGTGTGGAGGTGGAGGTTGGAAGATTTGGGTGTGGTTACGGTGAAGTCAGCGTATAATAGGTTGGAAGGTTTGGTGTTGAGTGAAGATAGGTGGCGGGAGGATGAGAATTGGGTTTTCAAACATCTTTGGAAAGTTCCGGCACCTAATAAAGTAGTGGCTTTTGCTTGGAAGGTGCTCCTCAATCGTATTCTAAGGTCAATCTTGCTTTGCGTAATGCGTTACCAACAGAAAATTCCACTTTGTGTGCAAAGTGTACTAGGATGGAGGAAACTGCACTTCATATCTTCCTCCATTGTGAATTGGCTATGTCGGTGTGGTGGAAAATTATGTCGTGGCTTGATAGCTTCTTCATTATCCCCACAAATCTATTTGTTCATTGGGAATGTTGGGGAGGTTTTGAAAGTATTAAAAAGTTCAAAAAGGGGCGTTGGCTCATTTGGCTTGCAACGATATGGGTGTTGTGGAAAGTACGGAATGATAACATATTTAACCGGATAAATCACAATGTGGAGGAGATAGTAGAGGAAATTAAGGTGCTTTCTTGGAGGTGGTTGTTGAGTAGGACACATGTCCCGGTTTGCCTATTCTATGAATGGTGTTGGAACCCTATTGTGTGCCTTCGAAGGGTAGGGAGGAGGTATCGTTAGCAATTGCTGGTGTGTGTTTTTTCGGATCTGTTGTGGGTGATAGTAACAGTACTTGTGTCACAGTTTTCTCCCCTGTGTTGCTGCTTCGGTTCTTTTCTGCAGCTGTGCTGCTACTTTTGTTCTGCTGGCTTCGAAGTGTTGGTGTTAGTTCTTAGGTGGGCTAGTGGCGGCTGTGGGTTCTTTCGGTATTGAGGTAGTGGTATGCTTGGTCATTTAAAGTATACCTCAGCCTCAGTGAATGATGAACTTTTACTCTTGTGGGTAGTTTTTTTTTCTGGTGTGTCGGTGTTACCGTGCTATGCGGCACTGAATTGTAGTTTTTCTATCCGTACATTGAGTTTGTTATGCGACTTGTATATACTCGACGTGAATAAAATTTGCCATTTCAAAATTTTTTTGATATTCCCTGCATAGGTCACGTCTCCTACATTTTGCTGCGTCCCTATCTTTCTAAAAGTTGTATTTTCATTTTATTTGAGAAATGAAGAGAATTTAAACCTATATTTTAGAAGCATTACGTTTTCTACTTGTTTATTTTTTATTTTTTTTATGTATTATTTACTTTTTGTTAGGGATGATGTAACTATTTACTTGCTTTTCATACGGGACTATTTTAGTAATACAATAGCATATATAGTAGCAGTAATAAGCTGGAAGCGATAGTGCCGTGTAGGGGTAGCACTTTGGTAACATTGAGGTGTCAATGTCATGTGACATTGGCCAACCACAATGTCACAAACCTAACACCTAATAAAGAAATGTATCTTCCTACCAAACAATTAAACATAGAAGGTTCTGTCCAAAAAAAATTAAACATAGAAGACAATATTTTTCTTTCCAAGTATGCAATGTGTCTGATTTTAATTAGTAATAGAGGACGGAACTAACATATCGAACAATACTTATGTGATTACAACGCTAAATCTAAAGTATTTAAACACACTCACAACATTATGAAAAGATAGAAAGAAGAGAAAGAATTAGTTCTTTTTATTAAAATAAATAAACCATGTATGTTTTTTATATGGGTGCCTAAATGATTTAGATTTATGTTTGTGCCCTACTGAGGATTAAGCATCCGCTCCCGTGCCTTTTGTTCATGAATTAAGACTAAAGTTCCAGATTGTTATGTTCATCCATGTCAATACTATTTAGAACTACTACACCTTTACCTGAACTTCTTCTCATTGACCTTCGCATATTGTTATCATCGCATAATACTGGAAAAAATATATGGGTGGGAAGTCCATGATAGTATTTTATTCCCCTTAAACTATTGATAAACATTGATTGAAGTAGCTTAAATCGTGTGGCATATATTGACTGGGGAAATACTCGAGTCTCGAGCACCTATGTTTGGACCCTAAATTTAATCAACACATAATAGAATAATATTAATTTTTTAAATAATTACATAAAATGTATATTTGTGTGCGTTTAAATAGTGTGTCCAAAAGTTTGTGCTTAAGCAAGTCTTTCTCTATCGACTGACTTTAGAGAACTTAGATATTTTTAACTAATAGATTCTTGTCTTAAACATGTCACCTTGATATATAACTAATAGATTCTAACCTTTTTCTTTTGGGCCTTTTTTGTACACTTTTGACTTTTTTTAACAGATAATTGAGTGTGTTTGTTTCAGATTTTAAAAAATAGATTTTGGGTTAAAAGAACTTAGAGATTTTTTAAAAAAAAAAATATGAAGTTATTTATATTTGTTTGCTATCATAAAATCATTTTTTTAAAATTTGAAGGTCTTACACTTGAGTACCTTGTTTTTTTTTTTAAAAATATATTTTAAAAAACTACTAGGAATCCAATTGGAATAGCTTTTCAATTTAAGGCTGAAAATGATTTTATAACAAAATGCTTTTTTAAAAAAAAAACTGAAACAAACACTAAAAAAAAAAAAAAAAAAAACGGGCTATTTATCTAGCTGCTCTCTTCGACTTTTTAATACACTGTGTTTGTAGTTTATTGTTGAAAATTAAAATTACCAAGTTTTTAAATAAGAAAAATGAAACGTGACATATTAAAAAATCACCAACCAAATAACGTTGTATCTTCCTCAAGAAAATAACGTTGTATCTGAGAAATTTTTAGTACAATTTAGTGTTGCACTTGTATTCAGAAGAAGGTACTATTAATGGAAATAACATCTATTTTGGTGCCCTCAGTCCAAGAGCTAGCAAAGGAACCGTTGACCAAAGTTCCAGATCGATATGTTCTTCAAGATCAAGAAACTGGATTACTATCTAATACTACCTCTCTTCCTCAAGTTCCTGTGATTGACCTTGCCAAATTGTTGTCCCAAGATATCAATCTCAAGAGACATGAGCTAGAGAAGCTACACTATGCTTGCAAAGACTGGGGTTTCTTTCAAGTTTGATTTCATATTTTTTAACACTATTTTGCAAGATGAGATGTAAATAAATGTGCGTACTTCATATTTGTTGATGTTTATGTATTTTTTTCAACTATGTTTTTGACTACTAGCTATGTTTAATAATAAAAATGATTGTAGCTGGTTAATCATGGTATAAGTACTTCCTTGGTGGAAGATATGAAGAAAGGAGCTAAAACTTTGTTTGGACTTTCAATGGAAGAAAAGAAGAAACTATGGCAGAGAGAAGGGGACTTTGAGGGATTTGGTCAGGCCTTCATATTATCTGAGGAACAGAAACTAGAATGGGCAGATGCTTTTTTCTTGAACACACTACCCTCTCTCTCAAGGAAACCCCATCTATTCAACCATATTCCCCAAACATTCAGGTCCTCTATCTATCTTCTTTCTTTTTTAATTTATTTCATGATCTTCTTTCTTGTGACATTTAAAGCTAGCTATTTTTTTTAATAAATAAAAGTTTAAATTAGGGAAGACACATGTCATGCAAGATCAGAGAAAATGAGTCGGTAAAAATTTAAAATAAAATCATTATGTATTTAAATCCAAGTCACAACTAACGTGAGCGAAAGTTTCAACCATATATCACAACACTCTTTTTTAAAAATCTAGTCAATTATTTTTTAGAATACCATTTCATTATATACAATAAGATATCAAAACATTATTTCTTTCATATGTGGGGGTTCTCAATAGAAAAATTGTTTGTTAAAAAGAACATTTTTCCTCCTCAACTTTCAAACACCTTTCCATTTGATTTTCACACATTTTACCATTATTTATTGATCATTGTGTTAGTGACTCTTTCGACCTTATTCAAATGTAGAGAAAATTTAGAGATATATTCTGCAGAGTTGGAAAAACTCACCATCAAAATCATCGAACTTATGGCAAATGCTCTTGCAATAAATCCCAAGGAAATAACTGAGCTATTTAACATAGGAATTTAGGCCATAAGGGTGAATTATTATCCTCCATGCCCCCAACCAGAAAGAGTCATTGGCCTAAAATCTCATTCTGATCCTGGTGGCCTAACCACATTTTGTGTTTGGTTCTACAATGATAAAAATTTATTTTGATTGAAACATATGTTTGTTTTGACTGCGAAATTTCACTTTCACACACGCCTACATTTAAGCAACAATTTGTTGCTTCTCTAAATTGATAGTGAAATGCATAGGAAAGCGAGAAAGAATAGATGCACGCAATTAAATTAAATTGATTTTGTAAAATTGATTTTTTATTAGAAATGAGTTTAATGTAAAGTCATTTATGGTTCAGTGCATTTATTTTAAATGGGGTTGAGCATTAAATTTGATGCTAAAAATCAATTTTGTTGGGTCGTGAGGGGAGCTTGGGAGGTCATCACATAGGGTTAAAAACAATCACACAATTGATTTATCTTTACCTAAAATTTTAAGACATTATGTATACGAGCCACTTTGTCCAAAATGGTATCTTTATGAATACACTTGCACCACCGTTAGCACTCAACATCTTAGGGACTCGCCGCTTGACAACCATTATTAAAAAGAGCAGATTTTGTTACTATCTTTGGATCTTGACAGGAGTGTAGGGAATCATCACATTGGCATAATAACAACCACATAAATGGTTTGAATGTTACGTCTTCATTCAAAATTTTAATATATTAGATATATCGATCATCTAACTTATATATTGCTCAATATCTTTTTTTTTTCATCAAATACCAAACTTCTAATTCACACTTAACAAACCAACAAATTTCAAATACTATATATCTTAAGTTAAAATCAATTCTACTTGATATTATCCAAACATATATCAAAATCAATTCTAGAGCTCTAAAATCAATATCGTCTCAAAAATGAAATCGTACATGCACATGATTTCATTTCATAATTACATCATTGCATGAAAAATGTATCACTTTATATATTAAATTTTTCGGTCAATTGAATTGCACTAATATAAGACTATAAGACTAGTTTAGTTGCTATATATAGTGATGGATATTGAGTATTGACAATCATTGCAATAAAATTGAACTAAAATGGTTTTATTTGCAGATTATAACGAATGGAATTTACAAAAGCATTGAGCACCGAGCAATAGTTGATTCAGAAAAGGAGAGGATTTCCCTTGCTACTTTTTATGGTCCTAACACGCAAGCAATGTTGGCTCCAGCACCAAGTCTTGTTACTCAAGAAAGACCAGCACAGTTTAAAAGAATTAGTGTTGTTGACCACTTCAATGGATACTTTTCTCAAGAGCTCCGTGGAAAATCATATCTAAATGAAATGAAGATCACAAAGGGAGGGGAGTGATATATAACAGCTCTTATAAGCAAGTGAGAAGTGTGCATGTCAGACAACTTTTACATGTAAATAAATAAATTGTACTAGTGGTCTCCGTGAGGTAAGCTCAGTTGATAGGGACATTGCATAATTTATGCAGGGGTTGAAGTTCGAACCCCGGACACCCCACTTCTTCACATTTAATTGTGTGAGTTCTATCCACTATACTATTAGACTAAAAAAAAAAAAAAAAAACAAAAATTGTACTAGTGTGTCCTTGGAAAAAAAAATTGTGCTAGTGTGTGTAATATAGTAATATTTACTAATAAAGTATGTGTAATATATTAATATTTAACGATAAAGTATATATAAGATTGCAATTTTTTTTTAGAGGATAAGATTGCAATGTTAGTAATATTAAATGACGGTATGATTTTTTTTTTCAATACATGGTTAAATTCAAACAACTTCTTTTTAGGGCAAATTCAAACAACTTTAAACAATAACCAAGCCTTACATGAAAATTATTGTTACACATTTGGTTAGCCTGAAAAACACATGTAAAATACCAAAATATCTTTCGGCAGTTAAGTACCGAGGAAAATGGAACCGGCTGCAGTTTACTACCGAAGAAAACTTCGGCAGTTAACTACCGCCAGTTCCATCGACAGTTAACTGTCGATGCGTCCTGATGCTATTGCAGAGGCAGAAGCTTCAGCTTCTGATCCTGTAATGTGTTAAAAACAAAAACATAATGTCATCACAAATATCACAACTTAATTGTCACATAATGTCTTCGAATGGCAAAACATAATTGGCTCAATTTCACAAACGTTGATTAAACGAACAAACTAATGAACAAATGTCATCAAAATACAAACAACATAATGTCATCAAAATACGAAAAGTAAAAAAACAAGTCCTAATCCTACTGCTGATCTTGGTCCTACTGATGCTGTTGTTGCCGTCTCCTCGGCCTCTGGCCTCGCCTCCTGCTCAATATCGGCGCGATCTGCGCCCTAACATGGCTCATGGCCTGAAACCATTGCTCAGGGCTCATGACCTCCGCCTAGCCCATCTGCGCATCAACGTAGGCAACAATGCCACTAACCATGTCATAGGTATCAGGCGAGCTTCTCGCCTCGTACCACACCCACTGCTCTGCAATGATCTGCTCTTCATTTGCTGGCCTCAGAAGATCTCCTGGAAGAGGTGGCAAAATCTGAGGGTGAGACACCTTAGTGTACCATAACACATAGCCCTCCCTCATACGCCATTCTCCTCTCCTGCCGACTCACCCCAATCAGGCTCCTTAAGCGTGCAAGTGTTGAAGTCAAGGAATGCCTGCACAATCTGAGGCAGTCACAGCTCTACAACATCCGTCGGATGTCTAGGGATGGTCTGGACGTATCCGAACTGCCGCAAAACCCTCTTAAGCAAGTGACGGTACACCCTATGAACATCACACATAATCCAGCCTGAATACCAGAAAACCTCCTCAAATGCCTGGATCTCACTGTGCTCTTCGTACGGCCTCCAACATACGTCATCAAACTGAATACGATCAAGCAATGAGTGATACGTCACCCCCTCTCCATGACCCTTCTGTAACGCCCACCTCGCCGCCACCGGATAGTTTTCAATGTAGTTGGGATTTTGATCAACATTGTAAAAACTTAGGAAAATGCGCCAAAAACCATGCATGCACAAACCAAACAAATCACATTTATAAGTTATTACGCACGAAAAATATAAAAAATAAATAAATAAAAGTTAAGGGTCACATTTATAAGTTTCTTACAGTGAGCAGTGTCACACTTCCCCCAAGAGCTTTGTCTCCAAGCAAACATGCCTCAGCTAAATAGTGGTATAGGTATGTCAGTGTCATCCCTCCCCATGAATAATTACGCATCCCCGCGTAGCCGTCTTCCATGGTCGTCAAATAGACCAACTCGATGCATTTGTGGCTTTTATCACCAAACAACAAGCATCCTACAAGATATAGAAGATAACACTTCACACAAAATGTCCTAACCCTCTCCAGCTTCTCTGGATCCCCTGGATCCTCTGGATCCGCCAATCTGGTAGCCCTATCAAGGTACCTCGTATATAACTCCCTCAGCTTCGGATAACTAGTGTACACACCATACTCTTCACCGCAATTTTTCTCTGCATCCGTCTACGACACACCTAAGTGCCTCACCATTAGTGCCGCTACCTCATGTCTCAACATCGTCTTCCCATGGCTCAACATCCGCCCTTCAATCCGAAGATGCATAAGACATGCGACATCATCCAAAGTCACAATCATCTCCCCCAAGACCATGTGAAAATTGCTAGTCTCGGGATGCCACCTCTCGCATAACGTCATCAGCAAAGCATGAGGCACAATGGCATAGCCTAGATAAACCAAATCATGTAACCCGCTCTACTTTAGCGGACCTAAAATCCAGTCAACATTCTCGTTTTGACGTCGTAGACTCAAAATCTTAGCCCCATGATTAATCGGTTTTACAACACGCACCTTACAAACCTGAAATAATAGAAAAATAAACATAGTTTAAGCAATGTAAACATTTAACTAAACATAATAAAACTTAACACATGAAAAAATAAAAATCACAAATTTAAATTGCCGCACATATTTTTAATTTAAGACATAAAACATGCAAATCTTAAAAAAACACATAACAAAAACAATTGAAAACATAATTAAACATAAAGAAAATAATAAAAGTTAAAATAAATAAAATATAAAGAAAAGAATTAAACATAAAGAAAAGAATTAAACAAAAACACATATAAAACTTGATATAATAATTAAACAAACACACATATAAAAAAAATTAAAACATTAATTTGTGTTGCATATGATAATTTTAGACAATTAAAAATTACACTTACGTCATTTGAATTATACCAAAGCGGCAATGCCACATGTTTGGCATAAGAGTGCAGCAGAGATATATTTTCTAGTCTTCCAGGAAAGGGAGGCTCCAAATGTAACATCGTTGGGGCAGCCGCTGCTGCAATGCCATCCTGGTCTGGTATATGCTGCTGCTCTGGTATATGCTGCTGGTCTAACCCACCATCATTGACATCGTGGTGTACCTGATCCTGATAATTGAGGTACTCCACCTGGCTCGGGTCAACCACCTGTGACTCTTCAGGCTGTGTAGCCTGAGAAGTCCCTGAACCATCCCCCCTCCGACCTCTTCCCCTCTTAGGGATGTGTGTGTTTTACATCTCCTTCTCCTTCCGATGGCTTTGTGTCATAGCACGCCTACTACCAATCATCTTAGATGGATCAATTGGCTGCCCCTAATCAGACATATCTACAAAAAAAAATTAAAAATTAACATCATTTCCATAACCTAATCAAACATATTAAACCTAAACTAAACATAAACATTCACATTAAAGCTAAACTAAACTTAAACATAATCAAAGAAATTATAAGTACTTTGTGTGCATCATTTCAATATAATCTAAACTAAACCTTCACATTTCAATAAATGTTCAATATAATCATTATAATCATCATTTCAACATAAACATAAACATTCACATTTCAATAAACATAACTAAACTAAACCTAAAACCATTCAATATGATCATCATTTCAATATAATTTGTGTGCATCATTTCCATCATAACCTAAACATCATTCAATATAATTCTCATAATCTAAACTAACTAAATAATCAATAAAATTGTCACTGAGGCATTTTATCAAACACTTTGTGTGCAAAGTATCAAACATACTCAAAATGTGTTCTTTTGCCACCATTCAAAACCACATTATACTCTAACATCATTCAAACATCAATTAAAGCAAGTCCATTCAATTATAAACTACATGCAATCATCAAAATTTCAATTCCAACATCAACCCTAACCACATGCAAACTACTCAATTTTTTTAAAAAAAAAACTTAACCTAAACAAACTAACATTAAGGTTGCAATGATTAATGGTACTTACTTGTGATAATGTCCGGATGATTGGCTTGGAATTCGTGAAAATGGAATTTGAAGAGAATTTGGGAAGTTTTTGAAGAAAAGAAGGAAACTGCAAAACTGAGTTTCTGCTTCTGTTTATGTTCAGCACGCCTCGACTGTTAACTGCTGAGGTTTTCCTCGGTAGTTAATTGCCGCCGGTTTTATTTTTCCTCAGCACTTAACTATTGAGGGGTATTTTTGTCTTTTACATGTGTTTTTCAGCCAAACAACATGTGTATACATCAATTTTCGCCTTACATTCCATATATGTTTTGTCGGCGGAAGTCATATAGTACTTCTATAGTTTGTCTTTAAGTCTTCAACCTTTCATTCATGATAATTTTTTTTTTTTTTACAAAACCTTTTATTCATGATAATTGAAGTCATACCTTGGTGCAATCTTATTGCTTTGGGAAAATCGTCGGTGACCTCATCTTGCGTCCACAAAATCGAATACAAGCAATCTAACTCTAGGGGTTTTAACAAAATCTCTCTATAAGAATTGTATCATAAGTCTTCTCCAAATAATTGAAAAATTAATGCAAATCTTTTTTATTCATCCGACATGTTGTTGAGCATACAATATTTTTATCCATATAATGTTTTTTCTGTCGGATCTAGGTTTTTTTCTCCTAATTTTTTTTTGAGGGAAGGTTTTTTTCTCCGAATGTTGTTGAGCATATGCTTTTCTATATGTTTGTTTTTAAAATAATATATTAATATTGATTTTTTTTTTAAAAAAACTTCATGTACGTAACACACTAACACTTTAAAAAAAACTTCATATAAATTAATTAATTTATTTACTTGTATGTTATATATATGTTTTCCTTAATAAAATTAGTATTTTTTTTAGAATATTTGAATTTATTCTAAAACTCATACACCAGACAAATATTGGCCACAACATAATTAGTTAAAATTAATTCTCTAAAAAAAAAAGAGTTAAAATTAATGTCTTAGATTTTTTTTTTTTGAAAGAAATGTCTTTGATATTGTCAACATAAAAAATATGAGTGATATTGTGATACCCGCAAATATAAACACATAAAATTCACAGTAGATATATTGCGAATATTTTAACTAAATATAAAATAAATAAATTAAAATTAATATTTGTTTTTGTTTTTTAAGCAAATTAAAATTAATTTTATGCTTTTATTTTAAATATGGCATTTTTCAATACTATATTTGTCTTTTTTTTTTTGAGGGATCAATACTATATTTGTCATCAAAGACAAAATCAATTAGAAGATTTTTAAAGACAAAATTGCCTAGTGTGCACTTGGATGGGTGACAAACCCTTTACTATTGGTAATCCCGTTATTGAATTTGAAGGACGATGACAAATGGATAAATTGGTAAAATCTTCATACATGTCAATGAAGGTTTGACTTGTTAAGAAGTTGACTCACTCCAAAACCGTAGCTTAAACTCTCACGGGTTGTTAACGTGAAGATCTCTTTAGTTGGTAATAATCGATAAGTAGTCTGTTTATGATGTCGATGAGATCATGGACATCATGTATATAACTCCTTTCTCAACACATAGAGTTTAACATTTTCCACTTCAAGTATCATTTAACAATCAAATTAACACATATTTGTTTGTGTGTATTGTATGCCCAATTGAAGTTATGGAACATACATCTCTGATGCTGCCCTCTTTATCTCTGATTGTGCCCTCTGTTCAAGAAATAGTAAAGGAACCATTGACAAGAGTTCCAGAGCGTTATGTTCGTCCACATCATGAGCGTCCAATAATATCTAAAACAACACCTTTGCTTGAGCTTCCTGTGATTGACCTCAGCAAATTATTGTCCCAAGATCTCAATCTAAAAGGACCAGAACTGGATAAACTACACTCTGCCTGTAAAGAATGGGGCTTTTTTCAGGTTTGTCAATTATATCCAGATTAGAGAAAACATAATTATTTATTCATAGTTCATAGGAGTTTGGTAATTACAAGTCCTCGTAAAGTTGCATACAAAAGTATACACTTTTTTTTATATGTTTTATAAAGTTTGGCGACGAAACTCACACAAAACGTTGATAATATGGGAATTGCGAATTCAAATCCACACCTCACTGTATCATATATGCCTTTAATTCTGTAGAAATAGACATATTATTATCCATTACTTTTACTAATTATGAAGCAAATGATTTACCGATATATAATGATGGTTTGACTTATATATGGGCAATAATTAATCACAGCTGATTAATCATGGAGTGAGCACTTCATTGTTAGAAAATGTGAAGATGGGTGTTAAGGAATTCTACAATCTTCCAATTGAAGAGAAAAGGAAATTTAGTCAAAAAGAAGGAGATGTGGAAGGGTATGGTCAGGCCTTTGTAATGTCTGAGGAACAGAAACTTGATTGGGCAGATATGCTTTTTATGGTTACTTTGCCATCTCATATGAGGAAACCCCATTTATTCCCTAAACTCCCTTTACCATTCAGGTTCTATTTTTCTGTTCGCTATCTTAATTATTAATTTAGCATGTTTTCATCCATGACAATTTTGACAACAGTTTTATGAATCTGCAATCGAAGAAGGAATGAAGTTTTAATTTGAATAATTTTAAGTTCATGATCCCTAAAGTAGGGGGGGTGGACAAAGTCGTAGGGTTATAAAGTCACAAAACAAGATTAAAAAATCTTTCAAACTATTTTTCTTAAGGAAAATGCTAGATAAAACAAAAAATCATTCATGATAACTTCATGACATGAGTTGACACTTTGTGATTGGTTTATTATCACACATATAAGCAATGATTTTGATTTCTGCCAAAATCAAAGGTAAAGCGGTTTTAAAATTTAACCTCGTGAATAAAAATTCACTTCATATAGCATCGATCTTTTCTTAATGATTTGTTGGAGGGTTTTTAGAAATAATAAGTGTTTTTAAAATCAATCAAATCGTTATTAAAATATTGCATAATATTTTATCATGTCAATTTGTTCAATATTTTAAAATACTAAAAGACATCATGTTAATCCATAGTCCATAGGCCATTAAAAAAAACATAGTCCATAGACTTGGTCCTCTTTAAATACTCCAAGACAGCGATTTCTAGGCATATTACATTAGTAATTTAGTATCATATATTCTTTTTGACAATAATTGTATTGTATACTCTAATAATAATTACATAGATAAGTTAAAAAACTTACCATCATTTATTAATTTTGTTAATCAATCTATCTATCTGTTTGTATGATAAAGTTGTCTCTGTGTGTGTGTATATATATATATATATATATATATAGGTTTTGCTAGAAGCCACCCATGAGTGTGTCTTTTAGCAACTCACACATCAATGTGTGATTTTCTTTTTTTAGTTATAATTTTACTAAAAGACACCTTAATATATATATATATTACTTTTTTTGGTTCTAAAAAATTCATTTTTCGTTTCAGAAATTAGCTTAAAAATGAATAGTGGTTACTTTTTCTTTTATTATTACTTTTGAATGATTAGCTTTTGATTAAAAAAAAGTAATGATTTAAAAGAGTCATGAATGTTCCTACTATTTTTTTTCCCGTTTCACTTGCATATAACCCTACCAATCTCACAATATTAACCTTTTAAAAATGTCATGTTACTAAGAAACATAAATCATGTCTCCTAATGTTTTTTAATAAGGAAATTAAGATAATATTTATTTTTTTTTCAATTTTATTTATTTATTGTTTTCATTGTTGGTATGTTTTTGAAAAAGTCTTTATTTATAGTAACATATATTAACACATAAGACTTGTACGTCGCACGGGTCGACGGTCTAGTTAAAACAAATGTAGTACATGTTTGATGGTATTGCACATATTTTTCAATACACTGCAATTGTATTTTAAAACCCAAAACATATTCATTTTTCTTTACAGAGATGATTTAGAGACCTATTGTGAAATGCTAAAAAACCTCGCCATACAAATCATTGACTTTATGGCAAATGCCCTAAAGGTGGACACTAAAGAAATAAGAGAGTTATTTGGTGAAGCAGCTCAATCAATGAGGATTAATTATTATCCACCATGTCCCCAGCCAGAGCTTGTGACAGGGTTTAATTCTCATTCTGATGGTGGTGGCCTCACCATCCTTCTCCAAGGCAATGAAATGGATGGTCTTCAAATTAAAAAGGATGGATTATGGATTCCTGTTAAACCCCTTCCTAATGCTTTCATCGTCAATCTTGGAGACATGTTAGAGGTAATTATTAACTTTTTTGTCTTATCACAAATAACCAAAGAATTAAATCACATATTATAATTTATAAACAATCCAAACAAAAAAATATATAGTGCAAATTTTCTATCAAAATGATTCACCATGATTTCAGCAAATTTACCTTATATAAAACATGCGCATACATAAAACAATATGTCAACTCTCTTATACTTAAGAGTTTTGTTTGATTCAAGTTAAAAAAAAATGTTACAAAAGTTGCTTTGTCCTTATAACATATTTTTTTTAGACAAATACGTTGTATTTTTTAAAAGTTTATAACATTGTCAACTTAATTATGTGGCAGATTATAACAAACGGGATTTATCCAAGCATTGAGCACCGAGCAACAGTGAACATAAAAATGGAAAGACTTTCTATAGCTACATTTTACAGTGCTGGTTGGGAAGTAAATTTAAGGCCAGCACCAACCCTCGTGACTCCAAAAACACCAGCACTATTCAAAACAACTAGTGTAACAGATTTCTATTTGGGATACCTTGGAAAAGAACTTCGTGGGAAATCATTCCTTGATAGTTTGAGGATCCAAAATGAAGATGATAAATGCGCTTAGGTGTGAGTATATAAGTTCATGAGCATATATGTACAAAAATTTATGTGTGAGTATGAAATCATAAATATAAATAAGTATACATATTGTCGTTAAACTAGCGCCGTGTTTGCTACATATATGAATTTCTTGGATGTGGTGAAAAATTTCATACTTTTCAACAATGTGCGCAATGGTAAGTGTTACATTTCATATATGCTCTCACTTGCTTCTACTTAGACCGAAGTCATACGCTTCTAAGGCTTGTTGTCAAGTCTTGAATCTCACATTTATGATAATTGAAGTCATTCCTTAGTATCATGGCCGTTCCTTGACAAGAGCAAGGAGCTCTATGGAATTAGGCCTCCAATTTATGGGGGCCTTAAATATTTGTAGTGATAGGGGTATAATTGTCGTGGTGCATGATAAAAAAAAAAACATTTTTAGTTACGACAAAATCTGTGACTAAATGTCATTTTTTCGTAGGTAAATGTCTATTTGTTTGTAGATAAAACTTATGTTTGAACCAATGCTAATATATTTAACGACAACTTAATTATTTATCACTATAAGTGGTGTTGGATTTTTTAAAAAAATTTCTTCAACGAAAATTGTGAAGATTACAACTGGGCCTCTAAATTGTTCGGAACGGCCCTGCTTGGTATAATGCATAATTATTACTTCATTTGGTGTTTTTGCATAATCTTCATTTATTGAAGAACAATTCTATGGGAATAAAATGAAACATCAAAGTGTAATGCATAATTATTACTTTTAGAGAAACATGTTTATAACATTCATTAGATATCAAATCCTATATACATGGCCGATGTAATGTATAACTATATAAGAAACAAATCACACCCACATTGTCGATACACCCTTGGTAAATATTGGTAACCCATCATGGCACCACAAAGAATGGCAAATTGGTCCAGAAGGGGAACCAGTGTTATAAAAAAGTTAAACCAATATTTCTCAAAATATATATATATATATTAAACCAATAGATCAAATTGAAAAGAAAAAAAAACTAAAAGAATACACATCAAGTAGTAAACAGCCGAATGTGTCAATTTAAAACGTTAATATTGCATACCACTGACTCTTTTTTTTTGACAAATTGCATACCACTGACTAAGACGTGGGGGATCCTGTACTTATATATATATATTAACCCCTTTCTCAACATATTTAGTGTAACTGCTTCAAAAAAAACATATTTAGTGTAACATTGTCCAATTGAAGTTATGGAACATACATCTCTGATTGTGTCCTCTGAATCTCTGATTGTGCCTTCTGTTCAAGAAATAGTAAAGGAATCATTGACAAGAGTTCCAGAACGTTATGTTCGTCCTTATCATGACCGTCCAATAATATCTACAATTACTCCTTTACCCCAAGTTCCTATTATTGACCTTAGCAAGTTGCTGTCCCATGATCTCAATATAAAGGGACCTGAACTGGATAAATTACACTCAGCCTGCAAAGAATGGGGTTTTTTCCAGGTTTGTCATTACATCCATATTAGAGAAAAAGTAATTAATTATTCATAATAATTCATATATATAAGAGTTTGGTAAGTACAAGTCTTGATATAACTGCATATTAAAGTAAAGTACACTTTTAATTTTGATTGAGATACACATAACTATTATCCATTATTTTTAGGGTTAATTAAGTTTTTAGTCCCTATAAATATTTACAGTTTTGTTTTTAGTCCCTACAAAATAAAATCATACTTTTTAGTTTCTGTGAAATTTTCCTTAAGCATTTTAAGGACCAAAACTATTGATGAAAATTTTTGACAGGGACTAAAAGTGCTGATGGAGAAATTTATAGGGACTAAAAATGCTGATGAAAAATTTTATAGAGACTGAAAAATGTGATTTTATCTATGAAGTGATTGGTTTTACCAATAATTGTGGTTTTGACTTATATGGGCAATCATTATATATAGGTGATTAATCATGGAGTGAGCACATCATTGGTGGAAAATGTGAAGATGGGTGCTAAGGAATTCTACAATCTTCCATTAGAAGAGAAAAAGAAATTTAGTCAAAAAGAAGGAGATGTGGAAGGCTATGGTCAAGCCTTTGTAATGTCTGAGGAACAGAAATTAGATTGGGCAGATATGTTATTTTTGGTTACTTTGCCATCACACATAAGGAAACCTCATTTATTTCCCAAACTCCCCTTACCATTCAGGTTCTCTTTCTCTACTGCTTAATCTTGTTATTTTGCATGTTTTCGTCTATTATAATTTTGAAAATATTTTGATTAATCTGCAATCAAAGAAGGATAGAAGTTTCAATTCATATTCATTTTGCAAGATATTGATGCATTCACCTTTTGTAAGTAGAAGATATTAAATTGATGCGATCAGGATTAGAAAAATACTAATAAGTGTCCTAATGGCATTTGCTAAAGAAGCAAATATAGTAATAAAATTTTGAAACTTAAGTAATTAACTCTTTAAAAGTCTCAAAACTACTCTTTTTAATACAAAAAATTCGTCTTTTAGATTCTTTAACAAATACCTTAATGTTAACGTAACCTATAAATTAAAGGGTTTGAAAATTGAAAAAAAAAAATCATATATTTTGGGACAAATTTTTTTTACAGATAAATTAGTTATTTTCAAACTGAAAGGATAATCGAAAATTAAACACTCACACACATTATACACAAATTATATACACATTAATTTTGTTACCAATTTTTTTTAAAGAAATATGTTATTTGAACAGCTGTATACAACAATCATAAAGTATATAAAACAACCAAAACTTCAAAAACAAGTAAAAAAACATAGTTGTAAAAAAAAAAGTAAAAAAACATATAGTAAAAAATAAAGGACCTGCCGTATTTGTATATTTTAAGACACTAATTTCTTGTGTAAAAAAAAAGACATTAATTTCTAAGCATATTGCATTAACTGTATTGTATATTCTAAGACATAGGTTTATTGTATCAATTGTATCACGTTTAGCAAAAAACAAATCTTTTTTTTTTATATCAAGAATCGTAGTCTTTTTTCTGGGTATTCGGATTCAAACTTCAAACCTTACATATATTATCAAGAATCTAAAAAGCTATGTAGATAGCCAAAAACAACTTAACAATTTAATTCGATTAGCATATATCACTAATGTATTGAATAACTTGGGTTTTACGCATTGATGCGTATTGTGACTATTGTAAACTTCGGAATATTGAAATCTATTCTCACTAAAAAAAAATTATTTAGTTATAAGCTTCAAATTAGAAATTAAGATAAATTATCGTCCAGCAGTTTTGCCAAAAATTTATGTATTATGTTTCCGGCATGTATTGACATTGCTGTGTATATACTATATACTATATAGTACAAATTTAAGCCTCGTATCATATCATGAGACGTGTTAATTAACTGGTTATAACACAAAAGGGACATTGGCAAAGTGACAAAACAGAACAAACAACAAATGAAAGTGACCCCCCAAAACCACATTATGCCACGGTGATGTCACCCCCAACACATAAACTGACCGGCTAGTCGAATTAAACTCAAAAAGATATTAAAAATTCGTTGTACATGTTCTTGGGACTAACTAAAGAGTACCATAAGTCTGAATACATTGCATTTTTTTTCTTTTCAATACACTGCAATTGTATTTTAGAGCCAAAATAATATATATTTTCATTTTTCGATACAGAGATCATTTAGAGACCTATTCTGCAGAGCTGAAAAATCTCGCCATGCAAATAATTGATTTTATGGCAAATGCCCTAAAAGTGGACCCCATAGAAATTAGAGAGTTATTTGGTGAAGCAGCCCAATCAATGAGGATTAATTATTATCCACCATGTCCTCAGCCAGAGCTTGTGACAGGACTCAATTCTCATTCCGACGGTGGTGGCCTAACCATTCTTCTGCAAGGCAATGAAGTGGAAGGTCTTCAAATTAAAAAAGATGGATTTTGGATTCCTGTTAAACCCCTCCCTAATGCTTTCATCATCAACCTTGGAGACATGTTGGAGGTAATTATTGATTTTTTTCACAATTAACTAAAAAAAATTAAATCACATAGTATGTTATATATAATCAACCTTGGCTACGAGGACTTTCTAATTTAATTAATTGTTACAAACGCTGTTTTGTCCTTATAACAACAACATATTTTTCTATCAAAAAGATAATCATATTTTTGTAAGTTTATAACATTGTCAACTTAATTATTTTGCAGATTATAACAAACGGAATTTATCCGAGCATTGAACATCGAGCAACAGTGAACTTAAAAAAGGAAAGACTTTCTATAGCAACATTTTACAGCCCTGGTATGGAAGTAATGTTACGCCCAGCGCCAACCCTTGTTACTCCAAAAACACCAGCACTATTCAAAACAATTAGTGTAACAGATTTCTGCATAGGATACCTTGCAAAAGAACTCCGTGGAAAATCATTTCTTGATAGTTTGAGGATCCAAAATGAAGATGAGAAACACACTTAGGTGTTGAATGGTCAACGATGGAAATTAAAGGGAAGTATTATATAATCTAGAAAAGCATGCATGTACCTTTTTTGGTTTCTACCAAAAAAATAGACACTATTATGAAGTTTTTTTTTGTTTGTTTAAAGGTAATTTCGTCATTATTGTGTTATTTGAGCCAAATCTTATTTATTCGTCTAATATTTTTCTTTAAGATTTCAACCTCATAATTTAAAGTTTCTTTTTTTTTTAAACATTGTGACATCAAATTTTGAGTTAAATGTATTTTGATCTCCGCTATTTAGACGAATCTGGTTTACCCCCTTCCTGCATCTTTTATCTGTGTACAGTCACATGCCACATAGGTCTAAATGAGATGATTTAAACAACAAAGTTGGAATCTTGAAAGAAGCAAGAAAAATATTTTCAATCTAGAAAAATATTTTTAATCTCGAAAGTTGAAATCTTAAAAGAAAACTTACGTTAACTTTACACAAAGCTAATGGAGCATGGGCCTTATATATGCTAGATATAGTAACTCGACCTTCATGATGAAGGCCGGATGGAATCTTTCTTCAAAGAGTAATGATTTGTGGGTTCAAGTTCTTCGCTCTAAGCATAGGTGTGGACAAGATCTTATTGCCAAAGTGGAAGCTAAGGCCAACTCGTTGAATCTTTGGTGAATGATTGTTAAAAATTGGGATAATGTTCGGAATAACTTTGTTTTGTGTGTGGGCAATTGTTTGATTATTAGGTTTAGGGACGACAACTGGATTTGAAATGTGGGTCGTTTGAGAAATCATTGCGCCGAACTCCTCACTGATGTTGATAGTTATGTTCGCGTCAAAGACATCACATTGATGCCAAGTTTTTGGAATATCTCCCTCTTAACATCCAAGTTACCTCCTCATATTTGTGATATTATCAGGACTATTCCAGCTTCGGATGATGACAATTTTCATGATGTTTTGGCTTGGTTAGGCACAAAAGGTAGCTCCTTTTTCGCTCAAGTCTGCTTACGGTTGCCTAATTTTGCATACTAGAAACCCTCCTTCATATGTAGTCTCATTTGGAAGTGGATAGGGCCAAAGAGGAATCATATTTTTCTCGGGAGTGTCACTTCCAAGTCCTTGTTGACATATGGTTATGAGAGAGATAGGTGTGTATGATCCAAACCAATGTTTGTCCTATTTGCAACAGGGTTCCAAGTGTCTCTTTTTCATGCTATTTGTGTCCAGGTGATATGCTCTTTTACATTTTATGTTCCAGGTGATATTCATTGGTGTCATCCCTTGTGCACTAATTCATTCAATGTGAATATTGCATGTCAAAGGGTTTTGATTGTATTATGTTAAATGAGTTTAGATTTCATCATAAAAGTTAGCTCAAAAGATAATGATACTCAAGCATATTTATACACTCAACAGTTCAAAAACCTAAGTAATATAGAACAAATAACAACAGATATTACTTGCATGGTGCTAGCTAGTAGCTATATATGTAGCACACCACCAACCAATTGCTTCAGTGAAGTCATTATTTTCTAATTCGTTAAACGAACAAAAGCGACTAATGATCAAACTATCTGTCAAAAGAATCATAATAAAGACAAGTCTAGTCAACAAATTACTTAAATGTATGTGCCTCCTTACCAAATAGACCAACAAAAAAAATATATTCATTTCATACGAAATTGTGCTCTCTGAATTAAATTAAATTAAATTGATAATGGAATTGACATATGCTCCGGTGCCCTTTGTCCAAGTATTAGCAAAGGAGGCATTGACCAAAGTTACAGATCGCTATATTCGTCCACATCATGACTGTCCAATATTATCTTCAACTACAACTCCTTTACCTCAGCTTCCTGTTATTGACCTTACTAAATTGTTATCATCCCATGATCTAAATGAACCTGAAGAAACTACACTATGCTTGTAAAGAGTGGGGTTTCTTTCAGGTATTGCTTAATTCTCATTAACTTTATTCATTGTTAGAAAGATTTATATAGTACGTGTGTATAAAGTATCAAATAGTATATTATTCGCTTTTTAATTTCATGTGGGCACTCATTACCTGTATAGCTGATTAATCATGGAGTCAGCTCATTATTATATTATTCAACACACTAAGCAAAAAACTTCAATTTCTAAGATATGTTTTAAATTAGGGTTTTTTTGGTTAGTGTGCTGAATATAGTAGATTCTTTGTACCCACATGATTTATTCCTTGTTTATTTCATGGTTAAGCATAGGGGGTAGGTCTAAAACTGCCTAAAACTGTCATTTCTCTGCGTTTATGGAGTTGAAAATAGGAGGTAGGACTAAAACTGCAAAAAACATGATAGTTTAGGACGGTTTTGTTCGATTTGAAAGATGCAGGACCATTTTCGTGAACTGGTCAAAATGCGATGACCAAAAGTGTAATTAAGCCTATTCTTTTTATAATAAAAGTTCAAGTCACAGCTAGTGTGAGCAGAAGTTTCAGCCATATGATTCGACACCTTTCTAAAAAATTAGTCGGTTAGTTTTTTAGAATAATATTTCATGATACATAAACACTTTTGTTTTGATAGAAAAGAAAAAAAAAGAAAAGAAAAAAAAACAATTTTTCCTCCTCAACTTTCAGACAATTTTCCATGTGGTTTTCACAATATTTACCATTATTTATTGACCATTATCTGTGTAAGTCACATTATCAGCCATATTCAAATGCAGAGAAAATCTAGAGATATATTCTACAGAGTTGGAAAAACTCGCCATCAAAATACTCGAACTTATGGCAAATGCTCTTGCAATAAATCCCAAGGAAATAACTGAGTTATTTAACATAGGAATTCAAGTCATAAGGGTGAATTATTATCCTCCATGCCCTAAACCAGAACGAGTCATTGGCCTAAAATCTCATTCTGATATTAATGGCCTCACCATCCTTCTTCAAATCAGCGATATAGAAGACCTTCAAATAAAAAAGGATGGACATATTAGAGGTATGCGACAAATCATTCACAACCTTTTGTGTCGTTGTGTGTTTGATTCTATGATGACAAAAATTGATTTTTATTGAAACTTATGTTTGTTTTGACAGTGAAATTTCACTTAATGTGCATATACATTTAAGCAACAATTTGTAGCTTCTCTATATTGACAGTTAAATTGCTTTGGAACTCAAGAAAGAATAGATGCACTCAAAAGCATTTAAGCAACAATTTGTAGCGTCTTTATATTGACAATGAAATTGCCTTAGAATTCAAGAAAGAATAGATGCATGCAAAAGCAAGCATTAGTAGTTAGTTTGATAGATTAATATTTTTACACTTTCATCCACGATTGAACCCATGACCTTCAACTCCTTTTCCCTTAGCTCAAATCAGGTGAGCTGCCCAACCCTACATTAGCTTTGGTTATTTGAATTGCACTTACATAAGACTAGTTTAGTTGCTATAGTGATGGATATTGAGCATTGAGCATCGAGCAATAGTTAATTCAGAGGAGAGGATATCCCTAGCTACATTTTATGGCCCTAACATGCAAGCAATGTTAGCTCCAGCAGCAAGTCTTCTTACTCAAGATAGACCAGCACAGTATAGAAGAATTAGTGTTGTAGATCACTTCAATGGCTACTTTTCACAAGAGCTCCGTGGAAAATCATATCTAAATGAAATGAAGATCACAAAGGGAAGAGAATGATATATAACAACTCTTACTAGAACAGTTAATAGGGAATTGAAATGGAAAGTGAATAATTAAGTGTACATTGTAATAATAAATGCTTCTAGATTCATGATTCAGTAAAAAAAAAAAAGAGAGAAACTGGATTGATGATAAGCAAGTGAGCATGCCACATAACTATTATATGTAAATAAGTAAATTGTATGTACTTATACAACTTTTCTAGTTCTTTTCCATATTCAGGTGGGCTAGAAGAAATTTCTACTCCAATTATGCCTTATAGTCTATGAAGTTATCAATTAACCAAATTATTATTTTCAATCTCAAGAAAAAGTAATTTAATATGATCATAGGCTTCATTCCTTGTGGTCCAAGTAAACTTTACTCACGTGACATTTAAGTGCAATGCTGAATAGCTAAGAAAGTGGCTAATCCCCAGACAAGGGACAAGAATTACCATGGAGTACGAGGACCAAATGAAAGAAATCAGAACAAAAAGATCAAACTTAGTGGAGACAAATATGCAAAAGGTGAAAGGGACCCAAGGTGCAAACTCCGGACTTGACGGAAAAAAAGAGGTCAGATACATGTATGAAATATGTTTCGAAGAGTTTCTTATATATTTTACTTCAAAATGAGTTTCAAGAGTTGGTATACGAAAGAACTGCAGAGAGATGAGAGGGGGGAGAAAACAAACCATTTTTTTTTACCATGTTATCGATACTAAGCTCCGTCCCAATGAAATTTTTCAATACGCAAAAGTCAAGATCAAAGTCTTGATCACTTATTTAAGGAGCTATAATTTTTTACTATTTGAAGTTTGAACCAATCTATTGTTAGTAAACAACTGATATTTAATGGACATTTTAAAAAAATGATTTTTCATAATCGGTTTAGCCGTAGAGTTATTTTATTTACATAATATGATAATAGCTATTTGATTTACATAAAATGTAATGTAAAGCAAACCGGTAAAGGGATGGAATGCATAAAAAAAATAAAATTTTATGATGAAGTTATGAGAATGACTTTTCACGTGAAGTTAACCTTAATTTTAGACATTTTTATCTTCTTTTTCTCATCACATCTCTAGCTTTCTATTCTTTCTACAACTTTGAGATCTTATAAAGATGGCAGAGAACCACTTATCTAGATGGAGTAAAAAAACTCTTAAGAGTAAAAACAAGTAGATTCTAACTCATTAAGCAAATGGAATGTTAATCCAATAATCGTACATGGAACCCTCATCTTTAATCTGTGGAAAATTTAGGGTGAAAATACAATTCACTTAACACATGACAGCAACAAAAACTTTTTGACAGCAAGAATAAGTGCAAGGTGCAACTGAGACTAAAAAGCTCTCTTTTATTCCAACCAGCAACAACAAGATCTCAAGCTTCCCAACCTCTAAGGACAGTAGCCCATGCCACACGGTTAACTCCCAAACTGAAGGCTCCCATTCGAAGATCACATTCATGAGTTTTGCACATGTCTTTCACATGGCATCAAAGTAATACTATTGGCTAAACAAAATAACTTTTCCAAAAAAATCAGTTTTCTGACTGCACCGTAGAAATACCCAAAAAAAACCCTTATTTGATTACTTTTTTAAACTTCTTAATATGTCTAAATTTGTATATGATAGAAAAATCATTGAAAAAATTATACGTCTAATATCTATAGGCAAACACTAGTCTTACCGACCAATATGACAAGGCCTACAATTTTTAGTCTTACCTGAACAATCGTTTTTAAACAACTTTTTTTTAAAAGGAAATCATTATTAAACGTTTGTGACAATTCTCTCATGCTTTTATTGTACTTTTATCACCTCTCTTCTTTTTTCTCTTTATTGTTATTGTCCAATAAAAAAAGAGAAAAAAGATTGTCAATAATTTGTGTTGTGAAAGTGACTCAAAATTGGAGAAATTGAAGTTTGCTGAATCTGTCAAAATCGGGGCATGTATGGTGCTGTTCGGGGCCCGATTTTTGCCTGGCTTTTGGAGCATTTTGGTACTTGAATTTTTGGCGCCCGATTGGTGAAAATCAGCGTCTGATGTGTCGTAAGAGCATAAATTTGAAACGTATTTTTATGGGCCGGATTTGTTCCAATTTTATAAGGGTTGCTTTTACTATAAATATAGATCTTGTATCAGAGTAAAACTTGAGATAGAGGGGGTTGAAACAAGGGTTTAGAAGTCAACAAGAAAACTAGGGTTTGTATAGAGTTTGCTCTTGGCAACAAACACTAGGGTTGAGGTTGATTCACCTTGGAAAATACTATAAGGATTGAGTCTCTTAGGGTATGTTTGGATCACAAAAGAAAGTGAGAGGAAAGAAAGTTAAAGGGAAAGAAGGTATAAGGAAAGAAAGTGAATGGAAAGTGAAAGGATTTTGCAATTGTTTGGTATAAGAGAAAGTTAAAGGAAAAGAAGGAAGAAAGAAAGATGTATATTTACACAATGACAAAAATAACCCTGGGAAGTTCTTTGATTTTTAAAAATTTATTTCAGTTAAATAAAATAAACAATTTTCCAATATAAGTTACAAAATTTTAATGAAAATTAGTTTTTTAAAACTCAATTTTGTATAAAAAAAAAATATTAATTTAGATAATAGCCGTAAATTTTGTTAAAAAATATTAATTTTGTTAAAAAATAAAAATAAAAACATGGACATGTTTTCACGTAACACGATGCATCCTTTTTATTTTTTTGAACGGGAAGCATTTAATTTTGTTTCAACACCCAATATTGCATATCATAATAATTTAGAGGGTTACTTTGGTCATTTCCAGAGAAATTTGGTCTCTTCCCCACCTTTCCGTCCAATTCAGCATGGAAAGGTTTCTAGTGTGGGTCCCTGTTAAAAACATTTTTTTCCTCCACTTTTTACAGTATTGCCAAGCAGGAGAAGATAGATCAATCCACTCACTTTCTTTCCCTTGTCTAATCTTTTCATAGAACCAAACACACCCTTAGTCACAGGAAGAGATTAGGACTTCGGGTAGAATTAAGCAAAAGACTTATTCTTGTAACTCATTGATATCTCTTTTGTAAAGTTACTCATAATTATAGTGAAACGGAGGGCTGCTCTCTCCCTCAGATTTAGGCCAGTTTTGGACTGAACTGAGTAAACAAATTTTGTGTTCTCTCTTTCTTTCTCTCGTTGTTTTCTACTTTTGCTTGTGTTTATAACTTCCATACACTTTGTTTTGGTTTCTTGATTATTACTTGCTCCACACATCAAGTATTTTATTCGTGTGATTTTTATCGAATTCACAACAATTGACGTCCACCGTGGGGCAAGGGTCAAAAGATAATCAAGTACCATGGGTTCGAAGTGGAATACTGAGAAATTTACCGGAGATAACCATTTTGGGTTATGGAAGGTAAAGATGGAAGCTGTGTTAATACAGCAAATATGTGAGAAAGCTTTGAAGGGTGAAGGTGTGTTACCGGTCACCATGTCACGAGCGGAGAAGACCGAGATGGTGGACAAGGCCATGAGTGCCATTGTCTTATGCCTCGGGGATAAAGTTTTGAGAGAAGTACAAAGGAACCAACCGCATCATCGATGTGGTCAAAGTTGTTGTCTTTATATATGACAAAATCTTTGACTCATCAGCAATTCCTAAAGCAACAACTTTACTCATTCAAGATGGTAGAGTCAAAGTCCATCATGGAGCAACTTGCGGAGTTCAACATAATCCTTGATGACTTGGAGAATATTGTCTCTGAGGGTTATGAGGATGCACGTGTTTTGGTGCTGTGTTGTTTGGAGGATGAAGAAGGTGATGTTTCTCACCTTGGGAGTGATGCCTGGTAGGGTGGTGGTCGTTTGGAGAGACGTTAAACACTCAACATCAGCCTGGAGAGGCGGTGGTAAGAATACTCATGGTCTGCCTGAAGAGGCGGTGATAAGAATACTTGTGATCTACCTGTTGAGGTGGAGTTTCAAGGTGGAAGACATAGTGGGATGTATGCATTTTCTAGTTCAGGTAGAGTACGCTCAGCTTGAGGTGTAGTTGAACACACAAGGAATTGTACAACTATGGAGAACCTTGGGTGCTATGCTCTAGTGGTGAGCAAGGGATTTCTTCATGAAGACGGAAGGCATTTCGAAGGTTGAAGAACGTATAGCACGGCTTGCGGAATTACCCTAAAAAGCCAAGGGTGATTGGATGCAAGGAGATCTCCAACGAAGCGGGAGATGTCCTGTGTTGAAGAGGTTATGGTGGATACTTGTGGAACTACCTAAAACTTCTAGTGTAGTTGGACTGCAAGGACCTTCGAGAAGGTGGAAGACATTCCGATGGCTGAAGGGGTTAAGGTGTGTACTTGTGGAGCTACCTAAAATTCCTAGCGTAGTTGAATCCAAGAATCTTCAAGAGGCGGAAGGCATTCCGATGGTTGAAGAAGTAAGGTGTAAACTTGTGGAGCTACTTGGTGTAGTGGGAAGCAAGGGAAAGAGAAGCATGGTGGTTGATGTTAAATTGGCATCATCACTAGTTTAGAGTCAAGATGGAGATTGTTGTGAAAGTGACTAAAAATTGAAGAAATTGAAGTTTGCTGAATCTGTCAAAATTGGGGCACGAATGGTGCTGTCCGGGGCTCAATTTTTGCCTGACTTTTGGAGAATTTTGGTAAGTGAATTTTCGTTGCCCAATTGGTGAAAATCGGCGCCTGATGTGTGTAAGAGCATAAATTTGAAACGTATTTTTATGGGTTAGATTTGTTTCAATTTTATGAGGGTTACTTTTACTATAAATATAGACTTTGTATCAGAGTAAACCTTGAGATAGAGGGGGTTAAAATAAGGGTTTAGAAGTCAACAAGAAAACTAGGGTTTGTATAGAGTTTGCTCTTGGCAACAACCACTAGGGTTGGGGTTGATTCACCTTAGGAAACACTATTATGATTGAGTCTCTTAGTCACGGGAAGAGATTGAGACTTTAGGTAGAATTAGGCAGGAGACTTATTCTTGTAACCCATTGATATCTCTTTTGTAAAGTTACTCATAATTATAGTGAAACGGATGGCTGCTCTCTCCCCCCCAGACTTAGGTCAGTTTTGGACCGAATTGGGTAAACAAATTTTGTGTTCTCTCTTTCTTTCTCTCGATGTTTTCTACTTTTGCTTGTGTTTATAACTTCCATACATTTTATTTTGATTTCTTGATTATTACTTGCTCCACACATCAAGTATTTTATTGGTGTGATTTTCATCAAATTCACAACAATTTGTTTACAATTAGTTGTCCAAATATCAATTCATCTATGCATTAAGTAATATATGCTTATATATACTTTTTTTTTTACCAAAAAAAAGTAATATATAGTTTATGACGTGAAAAAGAAAAAGTGTTGTATAGCTTATGTAACCAATCTCCCATTGGGATGGTCTAAGTGTATACTCACCTACCACCTAAAATGAAATCTTACAAGGCAAATTTTATCCTACACCCAACATAATTGAATGTACCAGTACACCAAATTCTTTAATTTATAGTTAAATGAGTTGTTTTTTGAAGAAAAATATTTTTTTTTATCATTTCTAATTATAATGATTAAATTTTATTTACCAAAAGCGTCAACGAAATAAAATTGAATTTTAATCGCTTATAATAGAGAACTTTGATTATTTCATACGATAATATATAAAAAATTTATAAACAATGAATGATATATTTTTCTTATAAAATGATATTTTCGAAAATATAAATGCTACGATCGATCTGTTGGTTCCACATCAATTATTGTGAAAAACTTTAGTATATAATTTAGGTTGCACGTGTATTTATTTCAGATGAAATTAGTAGTATGGACATGACATCTATTCTGGTTCCCTCTGTCCAAGAGCTAGCAAAGGAACCGTTGACCAAAGTTCCAGAACGATATGTTCTTCCAGATCATGAAACTGTTGTACTATCTAACAGTACCTCTTTACCCCAAGTTCCTGCCATTGACCTTGCCGAATTGTTGTCCCAAGATCTCAATCTCAAGGGACATGAGCTAGAGAAGCTACACTTTGCCTGCAAAGAATGGGGTTTCTTTCAGGTTTGATTTCATATTTATTTGTATACCCTGTTTCTATTGTATAATATTAGGTTTAATAGCAGTTTTCGCCCCCTAACTTTCACGAAGTTGCGATTTTGGCCTACTAAGGAAAAAAAACTACAAAACCGCTCTCTAAGTTTTGCAACTGTAGTAGTTTTGACCCCCTAGACCGAAAAAAAATAAAAAAATATGCGGCACCTCACTTAGGGTGTCACGTCAACGTAGACCGAGTCAGAATTGGCCTTGGGAGCCAAAACTACCACAGATGCAAAATTTAGGGAGCGGTTTTGTAGTTTTTTTTTTAGGGGGCCAAAATCGCAACTTTGAAAAATTTAGAGGGCTAAAACTGCTATTAAACCATAATATTAATATGAAATAATATAGGTCTTGTCAAATTATATATTCATTTTCACTTAGCTTATAACTATAGTAACATCCTAATACCATTTTACACTGACTTGTTTATATAAAAATTAAACTCATCTATTAGTATTTTAATTATTAAGTAAATAAATGTGCACATTACATGTATATATTGTATATTATGCGATTTTGCATCCCTTCTTTTTTTGAGCGATTTTGCACCCCATCTTTTTGCCCCCTGGTTAGATGGACCTTCTTATGTTTAATTGCACTTTTGCCCCCTATCTTTTTGCCAATTATGCGATTTTGCACCCCCTCTTCTTCTTTTTTGAGCAATTTTGCACCCTATCTTTTTCCCCATTTCCCCTCTTTTAATAATGATTTTGAACAAAACACAATTGGCAGAAGATGGGGTGCAAAATAGCTCAAAAAATAAGAGAGGGTGCAAAATCGCACAATTAACAAAAGATAGGGGAAAAGTGCAATTAAGCCGACTTTTATCAACTCTGCTTTTGACTAATATGAGTAATAATAAAAATGATTGTAGCTGGTTAATCATGGAATAAGTACTTCCTTGGTGGAAAATATGAAGAGAGGAGTTAAAACTTTGTTTGAACTTTCAATGGAAGAAAAGAAGAATCTATGGCAGATAGAAGGAGAGATGGAGGGATTTGGTCAGTCCTTCGTTTTATCTGAGGAACAGAAACTAGAATGGGCAGATACTTTTTTCTTGAGCACTCTACCTCCTCACTTAAGGAAACCCTATCTATTCAACCAAATCCCCCAATCATTCAGGTTCTCTATCTCTCTTCTTTCTTTTTTGATTTGGATGCTTTTCACTTTTATTTTGTCTTTCTTTGTTTTGCTTTTGTACATTGTCATCTTAATGAAATGATCATTTGATATTAATTTTAAGAAATTTCAAGTATTGGTAGGAACTTTAGTTTTTATACTTCGGCCATCTTTATAGTTGAGATATATTGTTGAAGATCATTGTATACAAAAATTTGTGTGACATTAAAAGTCGGTCAATTATTATTTTTATAAATTTAACTTAGTAAAGACACGCTTTATGCAAGACTAGAGAGAACCACTCAACAAAGATTTACAATGACATTTTCATGTAGGCTGTGAAATTTTAGATTTGAATCTAAGTCATAACTAGTGTGAGCTGAAGGTCCAACCATCTATCTTAACCCACGGCTCCTTTTTCATAAAATAATCAACTATTTGTTAGAATACCATTTCATGATATATACTTTAGATATTGTAACATCATTTCATTCATACAGGGACCTCAAAGGAAAAAAGTTTTGGTGATTCTTTTGGTTAAAAAAAAACCATTTTGCCTCTTTAACTTTCAGACAAGTCTCCATTTGGTTTTCAGTTTTGACACAATTTAATTTGTCATATTGATTGATGATTATCTGTGTTAGTGATATTATCATCCTTATTCAAATGCAGAGAAAATTTAGAGATGTATTCTGTAGAGTTGGAAAAACTTGCCATCAAAATCATCGAACTTATGGCAGATGCTCTTGCAATAAATCCCAAGGAAATGACAGAGTTCTTCAACATAGGAACTCAAATGATAAGGGTGAATTATTATCCTCCATGCCCCCAACCCGAGCGAGTCATTGGCCTAAAATCTCATTCTGATGCTGGTGGCCTAACCATCCTTCTTCAAACCAGTGATATAGATGGCCTTCAAATAAGAAAGGATGGACAGTGGATTCCCGTTAAACCCCTGCCTAATGCTTTCATCATCAACATCGGAGACATGTTAGAGGTATATGACTAAAATCATTCACAAAATTTTGTCTCAGTTTCATTTGATGATTATATCAAAGTTGAAAATATTTTTGGTTTCATGTAAATATACTAATTTTTGCTTTTAGCCCTTCCAGATATAAGTTGTTCTGTTTTAATCCCTGTCAAATTTGTTCATATTGAAAGTCTTCTTAATATGTGTGTGATATTTAGTTTAGTCCTTATATATAGTAGCTCATATTGGAGGGATCAAAATCAAATATTCGACATATTTCATCCATGATTCCAACATATAGAAATATTTTAAGGACTAATATAAAACAAGTATCAAAAGCAAAAATTTGAAAATTTGCATCGACAATCATAACAGTAAAGTTGAACTAAACTGGTTTATTTGCAGATTATAACGAATGGAATTTACCCGAGCATTGAGCATCGAGCAACAGTCAATTCAAAGAAGGAGAGGATTTCGCTAGCTACTTTTTATGGCCCTAACATGCAAGCAATGTTAGCTCCAGCACCAAGTCTTGTTACTCAAGAAAGACCAGCACAGTTTAGAAGAATTAGTGTTGTGGACCACTTCAATGGGTACTTTTCACAAGAGCTCCGTGGAAAATCATATCTAAATGAAATGAAGATCACAAAGAGTGGAGAATAATAACAATTTACTAGAACAATTAAGGAATTGGGTTGGAAAGTGAATAGTTAAGCATACTGGTAATAATAAATTATTCTACTTAAACTTAATTAACAGTAGTATTGTTGTATAGACTGGATTGATGATGAGCAAAGTGTGCATGTCACAACTTTTATATATAAATAAAAAATAAATGAACTTTGTGATTAATCAATGTGTTCTTGTGGATTTATCTTCTTGCTTCACAATCAGATTTGCTATTCTAACATCCTATGGCGTTATCAATATCAAGAAACACAAGAGGAGTAAGAAACACAGAAAAGAAACAACAAATATAGGAGGAGTAATGCCCAATTCAACTCTATAACTTATTTATATTATTGTCAATTCAATAATACATAAAATCTTATTTATTTGCATAGATTGTTTTGTATAAGTTTAAAATAAGCCTAATCCAAACGGATTTTAAATTTGAAAACGAAATTGACAAAAGTTACAATTTCAAAGACTAAAACGACTATTACAATAAATGGTATACCAATATAACCGGCGGACATTAACAATAAAATTTTAGGCAAACATATTCACTAAAAATAAAATATTAACAATTTATTTATGTCATCAGTTTAATTATAGTAGACATCTCACTTTAGAGTAAAAAAAAACACATCTCACTTATCACATCACTCTGAAAATTAGGCCTAAATGTTTGTGAGTAAAATGTTATATTTTAAAAATTGAGGACTAAATCATGAATTTAAAAATAGTCATAGTATAAAATCATAAATGAGTCAAAATAAGAGAACTAAATTTATATAAAAGCTAAATCATTTAAAAGAGGAAAATAGAGCTTGGAAAAACTTAAAAGTACGGTTCAGTGATAGACACGTGGAGGTTTGTGTAGAGGTGAGAATACGTTGTGTCAGACTAGATTTTGCAAGATTTAAGATTGGCCTGTCAAAGAAAATTAAGATCGAAGTATGGCATGTAGTCACTAGTTAGTCATAAGTTTATTTTTTGGATCTAAGTATGACCTTTTGAAAGGCATAAATGAGTTGTTAGCTTGTTTAAAAGTTTATATTTTAAATGAACGTATTTAAATATGTAATATGATTCATGTTTAAATAGATTGACAAACTAATAAACCAATGTGATTGAACTTTCTTTAGATATTTAACATGACGTTTTAGAGAATTTGATCATATACGATATCATATTTCAATTTCAGCTTATAATAATTCATTTGAATATACGAAAAATTAATGTAGACTAATAAATTTAAATTATTGAAAAAGTTAACAAATTTATAATTTAATCAAAAATATACAATTTAAAATAATAATAATAAATATTATTTATTTATATTTACTTAAATATATCTATGTAGACTTAAAAGCTTTCTTCTATTGTAACCAAAAAAAAAACTTTTTTCTATTGAATGTTGTCAAATTACTAAGATAAAAATGCCTTTGTCTTTCATATATACTAAAGGCTTAATTGCATTTTTGGCCCCCTATATTTCAAGAAGTTGCGATTTTAGCCACCTAACTAATTAAAATACAAAACTGCCAAAGATCCAATACATAGGGGGCTGTTTTGTATTTTAATTAGT